>Ga0222426_100251_pt1 | contig 49695 bp, 29 predicted proteins | sample 2B50Ametagenome_FD_180087 | JGI IMG/M metagenome (GOLD analysis project Ga0222426, IMG submission 180087) | Enriched microbial communities from leaf-cutter ant dump, University of Wisconsin, Madison, United States - 2B50A (version 2) | ecosystem: Environmental > Terrestrial > Nest > Insects nest...
CTTCCAAACCTTTCGGAAACTTGACCTATCATAGTCTCTCTAAACTTGTGCAGGACAAGACCTATTTTCCAAACGAAGAAATCTGGAAAATCATTGTTGAGGACCAACGGGTATTTTTTCATACATTTTCCAAATCTTATATTTGGGAAAACAATCGTATACGGCAGCTAACCGCCAAAGGTGAACCCTTTTTATTTCCACATCAGCTCGATAACAAGTTATTTTTCGAACAGCTGCCAAGTGGTCTGCATGAATTTAAACAGGATAAACTTATCCCTGTAAAAGGAAAAGATGTCTTGAAAGATAAAAATGTACTTGCCATCTTACCTTTCGACGCAACGACCTCGCTTATTGCCACTTCGCGAAACGGCCTTTACCTGATGAAAGCCGATGGTTCCATCCTACCCTGGCCTGTTCCGGCAAACCAGCTCTTGAGCCAATCACAAATCAACAATGGCTTATACCTCTATGACGGACAATACGCTTTTGGCACCATCCAAAACGGTGTTATTGTCATCAATAAAAATGGTCAGGTCATTCAGCATATCAATAAAAACAATGGTCTCCAAAACAATACCGTACTCAGTATTGTGAAGGACAATCAGAAGAATATCTGGGTGGGACTTGATAATGGTATAGACCGCATTGAAATCAACTCTCCATTATCATTTTATACTGATTTTGTTGGAAAAATTGGTACGGTTTATACATCGATTATCTATCAGGGAAAAATCTATCTTGGAACCAATAAGGGATTATTCTCAAGCGAATGGAAGGGATTAAACAATTATAATTCGTTAAATTTTTCTCAGATTCCAAATTCAAACGGTCAGGTATGGACCTTAGCCATATTTGGCGATGAACTTATCTGTGGACATAATGATGGAACCTTCAAATTGGTTAATGGGCGACTCGAGAAGATTTCACAGATCACTGGCGGCTGGATATTCAAGCCTATTTTTGGAACAAAAAATATTCTTCAAGGAAACTATACGGGCCTATCGAAATTTAGCTTCGATGGTATACACCTTCAGTTCGTCCAGCAATTCGCGGGCGTTAAAGAACCCGTTCGATTTTTGGCGCAAAAAGATAACCATACCTTTTGGATTGGCGATTGGGGACAGATACAACTACTCGGATTTGATGCGAATTTCCAACAGGCAAATATTTTATTTTCCTCCAAACAGGACAGTATCGCTTCAAAGAGGCAATTTACGGGGATTTACACATTAGAAAATAATCTTGTATTTGCGACGGACAGCGGATTTCTCCAATTCGACAATATTGTAAAAAGATTCAGCTATGCCGATGAATTAAACACAGCATTAGGCACCTATAAAAATTCAAATAAGGTCATACCGATCAATACAAACAGCTACTGGTTTATTCAGAAGACAAAAATTGCTAAAGTAGATTTTGACAGTAAGGGCAAACTTCATATTGACTCCAATCTGCTCAGTCCCTTACAGGATCGAATGATGAATAACTATGAAAACATCCTCCCTATTGAAAACCAATACTATCTCATCGGTTTAGATGATGGATTTGCGATCTATCGTCATTCCGATAAATCACAAAAATATAGGTTGCCACTTCCACAAATAGCACAACTCATCAACTTGACAACAGGACAGGTTATTATTCCAGATTCAGCGTTCAAACTATCATCATCTGACAACAATCTGAGAATTAGCTTTTCAAGTCCATATTATTCGTCATCACCGATTCAATACCAATATTATCTCGAAGGTTACTCGGACAATTGGTCCGAATGGAGTGAAACTGCCTATCAAGATTTCACGAATCTACCTTATGGAAAATTTCAAATTAAAATTAGGGCGAAGGACAATATGGGCTTGGTTTCGGAAATTCAAACTTTTTCCTTTACTATTCGGTATCCATGGTACCTCTCCTGGTGGGCAAAGGTATTTTATACACTGGTGCTGATAACGCTCATCTATTTAGCTTATATATTTAGTCTTCAGCAGGAGCGCAAGCGTCAGTTTCAAATACGGCGAAAATGGTTGGAAGAGAAAAAGATTGCTTTGGAACGCGAAACCGAGCAAAAAGAAAAGGACTGGATCAAACTTAAAAACCAGCAATTAGAAGATCAGCTTCAATTAAAAAATAAAGAACTGGCCAATGCAGCACTCAATATCGTTTACAAAAATGAAATGTTGAACAATTTACACGACGAGCTTAAACAGCTTAAAGATGCTGATGGCAACAAACTGAGTTCGGATGAATTGAAAAAAATAAACAAGCTCATTGATGATGCCCATAATGACGATCGTGACTGGCATATTTTTGAAAGAAGCTTTAACGAATCACATGAGAATTTTTTCAAGAAATTGAAACAAGAGTTTCCTGATCTTGTCCCCAATGATCTTAAACTATGCGCCTACTTAAGGCTCAATATGTCGAGTAAGGAAATCGCCTCATTGCTTAACATTAGTACACGCGGTGTCGAGATTAGACGCTATCGATTACGTAAAAAGTTGGGCATTCCCACAGACAAAAACCTCTCTGAATTCCTGATGGAACGTTAAATTCCCATCACAAACACTACATCATTACCACACACGAGCTTTAGTGTATAAAACACACTAAAGCTCGTGTTATTTCGTTTAAAAATACAGTCTAAAAAACTGACTATCAAAAACATAAAATACAAAAAAAGGTAAGCTGAGCAAGCTGAAATTTCATGTAGTAGTGATGTGAAAATGTTAAATTTTGGCAAAGTTGTACTACATCAACATATTTGCTCCAGGGAAATAACCAACGTATTTTAAACAAACACCAAAAATTAACGATATGAGGAATCTATCCGCATTATTTTTGACATCCATGGTCGTATCTGTTGCCTATGGACAAACTTCCATACAAGGAGTGGTCAAAGATGGCTCAAGCATGATCTCCATGCCAGGCGTCACCATCAGTATCAAAGGGAAAGCAGTAGCTACAAAAACCGACGCAACGGGGAAATTTCAAATCAACGCCTCTCCTACCGACTCATTGGTCTTTAACTTTTTAGGTTATCGCACGCAAACCGTCTACATTGGCAATCAAACGCAACTCAATGTATTCTTAGAAAATCAAAACCAAGCACTGGAAGAGGTTGTGGTGATCGGTTACGGTACGCAAAAGAAAGCCGATCTGACAGGATCGATAAGCTCCTTGAAATCATCCGATATCACAAAGCAACCTGCCATGTCGGCGATGCAATCCATCCAAGGTAAAGCTGCAGGTATCAATATTATTGCAAATGAAGCACCCGGTTCCTCACCCAATGTAATTATCCGGGGCTTAGGAACGGCATTATCAGGACGGAATCCGCTCTATATTGTCGACGGAATTGCACAAACAGATATTAATAATATCAACCCATCAGATATTGAATCTATGGATGTTTTGAAGGATGCATCCTCTGCATCTATTTACGGTCTTCGGGCTGCAAATGGTGTTATTATCGTGACCACGAAGAAAGGTAAAACGGGGACGACAAACATCAATTATGAAAGCTTTGCAGGCATAAAAAATGTCCTCAATCGTGTGAAAATGGCAAACGCTGACCAGTTTAGAACATTTGCCAATGAATACCTAACCTCGACCAATGGATCGTACCGTTTAGCAGAGAATCAAAAATATAATACAGATTGGTATGACGAATTATTACGTACAGGTTCTGTATTTAATAATTCCGTTAATATTTCTGGCGGAACTGAGAAAGTTGATTACTTCGTATCCGCAAACAATTATACCGAAAATGGTATTCTTGATGGCTCCAAATTTGTAAGAAATACCATACGCAATAACAACGTATATAAATTTTTAAACAATCGCCTAAAGTTCAGTCAAAATTTAAATCTTACATTAACAAACGCAACGCCCAAGCCCTATAGTGCTTTCACCACGGCTTATCGTCAGTCACCGCTGGCTCCCGTGATGTTTGATAATGGCCGTTACGGTTTAGGTCGTGTAAATACAACAACTGGTGTTGCCGGTATTGAGGCAGCTCCTGGGCAAGCTATCGGAAACTTAAATTCCATTGGAAATCCAGTGTATGAGGTTTTACGTCAAAATGAAAGAACAAATACGCTCCGCCTACAGGGAAGTTTTGAAGGAGAATTCAAAATAACCGATTATCTGAAAATCAATTCGCGTATTGGCGGGAATAAATTTTATTCGAAACAACGGATTTTTAATAATGTAAAAGATCAATGGTTAAATGCAAATACGTTATTGAATGAATCTGATTTCATCAAATTAAAGGAAAACAATCCAAAAGCCCTTGACTATGTAGACAATAGTCTGAAATATGAAAATCTGGAACAATTCCGCTGGTCTATCGAGAATTTCTTGACCTTCAACAAGAATTTTGACAAGCATCATTTTGAGGCGGTTGTGGGGATGTCACGTGAGAAATACGACATTAACAGCATGAACAGCCAAACGGGTTATAATGTGCCTGAACAAGAGCAATACTGGAATATTAATCTTGCAAAAGGAACAACCAATTATGGTATTGTTGCGCTGCAAACGTCTTATACTCCGAGGGCCTTAGCTTCTTATTTCGGACGATTACAGTACAATTACGATAGCAAATATTATTTAACGGCAACATTGCGTAGAGATGGATCAAGTGTTTTCCGTAATACAGGAAAATACTGGGGTACATTCCCATCGGTGGGATTAGGCTGGACGGTAACCAATGAAAGCTTTATGAAAGATGCCAGCTGGATTAATTTATTGAAAGTGCGCGGAAACTGGGGTAAATTAGGTAACCAAGATATCCCGTTAAATGTATCCACAATTTTAACAAGTCCAGAAAGTTCAAATTACAACTACGTTTTCGGTCCTGAACAGAATATGGTGTATGGTAGTGCTTATGGCACTCCTGCCGTGAATCTAACCTGGGAAGTAACCAGAGAAACAGGCGCTGGCGTAGACTTTGCGTTTCTAAACAATCAGCTTTCAGGATCCATTGACTACTATCATAAGCTGAATACCAATACTATTCTTGATGTAACGCCAACTTACACTTCTCCTTCAGAGAAAAATTTCTATGCGCATGGCGCTAAAGTGCTAAATCAAGGAGTTGAAGTAGCTTTAAATTGGAACAAAAGTATTAATCCTGAATTCAGTTATACCGTCGGCGTCAATTATGCCTACAACAAAAACAAAGTAACAGAAGTGGTTCCTGCCTATGACCGTGCTACTGGAGGTAGTTTAAATAATGGTGAGATTACCAAACAACTCCGTGTCGGACAACCGATCTATGGCTGGTGGATGTTTGAAGCAAATGGTGTCTTCCAAGACGCCGAAGATGTAAAAAATTACCCATCGTTTGGCGCTGCAAAACCTGGCTACCTGAAGTACAAGGATCAAAATGAAGATGGTGTCATCGATTCCCGCGACAAGGTTTTCTTTGGATCATTTTTACCGACTTCAACATATGGTATCAATGTTGGTGTTAATTACAAAGCTATTGATTTTAATGTCTCCGGATATGGTGTTGCAGGCAATAAGGTTTACAATGGTTTAAATAGTGTTCGTTCCAATGCCGGTGAGAATATCGCGTTGTCAACTTTTGAAAATCGCTGGACTGGCGCAGGTTCAACCAATGAGCATCCTGGTGCAGAAAGAGCATATTGGGCTTCGAGTTATTTCCTTGAATCGGGCGCTTATTTCCGTATCAATAATATCACCGTAGGATACACTTTCAACAACTTATATAGCTCGAGATCTAAACTAAGATTATATGTTACTGCTCAGAATCCATTTATATTTACGAATTATAGTGGTTTCTCACCTGAACTTGCAGGCGACGGTAGTCCAAATTTAACTTCTGGTATTGAGCTTTCGGCTTATCCAACGACACGTAATTTCTTATTTGGACTTAACATGCAATTTTAATCACCTTAGTTTTGAAGACAATGAAAATTAACAAACTTTATATAGCAATTCTTCTTAGTGGGGGCATTGCATTGCAAGGCTGCAAAGACAACAACTTCTTAGATGTACCTTCTAAAGAATATGTTGAAGCCGAAGACAGTGAAGAAATCTACACACCCGAGCAATTTGTTAATGGTGTATATGGAATGTTTACTGACTGGGATTATTCTTTCTCTTACATTGGTATCACGGACATGCTTTCCGATAATGCGGATAAAGGTAGTTCAGCTACAGATGCCGGTGGTGATAAACTAAGTTTAGACGAGTTGACTTACACTTCAACAACAGGTTCCTTTCTTTCCATGTGGACACGTTGGTATAAATCCATTGGGCGGGCTACGCAAGCTATTGCATACACAGAAAAATTTGGTTTGACAGACGAAGCTTATAAAAACAGATTGATTGCCGAAGCCCGTTTTCTACGTGCATTGAACTACTTCTATCTTGTGCGTGGATGGGGCGATGTTCCTATTCAAGAACGTGATTTAATAAAAAGAGAACCCGCAGCTGAGGTTTACGCTTATATTGAAGCTGATTTACAATTTGCTATCGACAATCTTCCAGTCAAATCTGCTTATGCTGCAAAAGACTTAGGTAGAGCAACCAAAGGTGCTGCACAAGGATTAATGTCAAAAGTTTATTTGTATCAAAGCAAATGGCAACAAGCTGCTGATATGGCGAAAACTGTCATCACATCTGGAGGATACAGTCTCGAACCGGATTACGCAACAATTTGGCGTTTAGCGGGGGAAAATGGCCCCGAATCATTATTTGAATTTCAAGCAAGGGGTACCTCTATCGCACATGGTATCCAACAATATAGTCAAGTACAGGCACCTCGTGGAGGAGCGGTCAACTTAGGCTGGGGTTTTAATATCCCAAGTCAAAACTTATTGGATGCCTTCAATGCCGAAAAAGACAATATCCGTCGCGATGCCACGATTATTTTCAGAGGCGAAACCCTGTATGATGGCCGTCTTATTGACAATGGTGTAGAAAATCCAATGTACAATGAAAAAGCGTATTCCTCTGCAAATGGAGGTGCCGCTGATGGCGATAAAAACGTACGTTACCTCCGTCTGGGTGAAATTTATCTTATCCTGGCCGAAGCAGCTAATGAGGCTGGCAATAGCAGCGAAGCGCTAAACGCATTGAATATGGTACGGACACGTGTAAAATTGGCCAATGTAACGACAACCGACCAAGCACAGCTCCGCCAGTTGATCTGGAAAGAAAGACGCCTCGAATTAGCTTTTGAGCACGACCGCTGGTTTGATTTAATTCGTACAAAACAGGGAAAAACTGCCATGGCAGCCAATGGAAAAACGTTCCAGGATAAAATGATGCTTTTTCCAATTCCGGAGAATCAACGTATCCAAACGCCAGAAATGCCTCAAAATACCGGTTGGTAATCATTTATACAAAATAACTCCGTTCAAACGACCTATGGTCGTTTGAACATTTTTTCAAGAATTAAACAACATATCCATGAGAAAACGAATAGCATATCCAGCACTTAGCGGTATCGCTTTGGCGCTTATTCTCAGCAGTTCGTGCCAAAATGCTACTAATAGCAGTCCAGAGAGTCCCTCTAAGATTGATTCAACCAGCGGAAGCAAGATCAATGAAGATTCGCTATTGACCAATATTCAGCAACATACATTTCAATATTTTTGGGAGGGTGCCGAACCTACTTCTGGTCTCGCCAGAGAACGCATCCATATGGATGGTGTTTATACCCAAAATGATCGTAATATCGTGACCATAGGTGGTAGTGGCTTCGGACTCATGGGTATGATTGTCGCCATGGAACGCGGGTTTATCAGTCAGGAACAAGGCGTTCAAAAGCTGGATCACATCATGGATTATCTAGGCAAAATAGAACGGTTTAAAGGAGCCTGGGCGCACTGGTACGATGGAGAACTGGGTACAGCGAAACCCTTCAGTGAAAAAGATAATGGCGGCGACATCGTTGAAACTGCATTCTTAGCCCAAGGCCTAATCGCCATTCGGGAATATCTAAAAGATAAAGGTGATTCTGCTCAACAGGTTGCCCAAAAAGCAGATAAATTATGGAAAGAAATCAATTGGAATCATTACACAAATGGGCAAAATGTTATTTATTGGCATTGGAGTCCTAAATTTAACTTCCAGCAAAATCATCCCGTCAGAGGATACGACGAATGTCTGATTACCTATATTTTAGCAGCATCCTCACCGACCTACCCTATTGCACCCCAAGTGTATCATGAGGGTTGGGCGAGATCTGGGGCCATTAAAAGCTCCGCTAAAAAATACGATATTCCGCTCGTGCTGAAGCACAATGCCAAAGAAGGTGAAGTGGGCCCGTTATTCTGGGAACATTACTCCTATTTAGGATTGAGTCCCAAAGGATTAAAAGACCAATATGCAGATTATTGGGAAGCGACAAGCAACCATGCCAAGATAAATTTGGCTTATGCAGACCTAAATCCAAAAGGCTATAAAGGTTACGGTTCGGATAAAGGCTGGGGCTGGACCGCCAGCTATTCCATCAACGGTTACGATGCACATCATCCAGACAACGACCCTGGGGTGATCTCGCCTACAGCAGCTTTATCTTCCATGCCCTACACCCCACATGAAAGCATCCAGTTTGCGCAATACCTAGATAAACAACTCGGCAATAAAGTCTGGGGTAAATATGGTTACTATGACGCCTACAGTGAAACGGCAAATTGGTATCCACAACGTTATCTAGCCATCGATCAGGGGCCTATTATTGTCATGATCGAAAACTATAGAACAGGTAAAATCTGGGAGCTATTTATGCAGGCCCCAGAAATTCAACAAGGACTAAAGAAACTCGGTTTTACAAGTCCTTATTTAAAATAGTGGTCTGTGGAATCATTTTCAATCCGTCACACGTTGAGAATGGTTCCTTCCACGAAAACAACAGGACATCCCATAAAAGAGCTTCAAGAGTCATCTTGAGTGCTTTACATAAACTTACCATGTAGCGAGGGAAGCAAAATCCATGCGCACAAAAAAATAATACGATGAAAAAAGTAGTAGGTACTTTCCTTCTTGCATTGATCGCCTGGCATACAAGTCCAGCGCAATCCAATCAGAAAATGGACACGTTCATTGATCAGCTTATGGCTAAGATGACTGTCGACGAAAAGATTGGACAACTTAACTTGGTAACCGGTGGTGAAGCGACAACTGGAACCACAGTATCCACCGGTGTAGAAGCGAAAATTAAAAATGGTCAAATCGGTGGGATTTTCAGCATGAGTACACCAGCGAAAATCCGCAAAACACAGGAAATAGCGATCAAGCAATCCCGGTTAAAAATACCCATCATCTTTGGGATGGATGTTATTCACGGGTATCGTACGGTGTTCCCAATTCCTTTAGGTCTTGCCGCTACCTGGGACATGAACCTGATTCAACAATCTGCACGTATAGCAGCCGAAGAAGCGACCGCCGATGGAATTAATTGGGCATTTTCGCCTATGGTTGATATCTCGCGCGATCCACGCTGGGGACGTATTTCCGAAGGTGCAGGTGAAGATACCTATCTAAGCTCTCGCGTAGCCGAAGCCATCGTCCATGGCTTCCAAGGGGATAACCTGGCAGCACACAACACCATGATGGCCTGTGTTAAACATTTTGCCTTATATGGTGCCGCTGAAGGCGGCCGTGACTACAATACCACAGATATGAGCCTCCACCGCATGTACAATGAATATTTACCGCCTTACAAAGCGGCACTAGATGCTGGAGCGGGAAGTATTATGACGTCTTTTAATGATATCAATGGAGTCCCTGCCTCGGCAAACAAATGGCTAATGACTGATGTCTTACGCAAGCAATGGGGCTTTAAAGGATTGGTCGTAACCGATTATACTGCTGTAAACGAATTAACGGCACACGGTCTTGGTGATCTCCAGCAGGTCTCTGCTTTAAGCCTGAATGCTGGCGTTGATATGGATATGGTCGGTGAAGGATTTCTGACGACGTTAAAAAAATCTTTGGATGCTGGAAAAGTCAAAATTGCAGATATTGACAGGGCTTGCCGGTTTGTTTTGGAGGCCAAGTATAAATTAGGCTTATTTGACGATCCTTATCGCTATTGTGACGAAAAACGTGCAAAAACTGTGATCGGATCGGTTGCCAATCATGCCAAAGCCAGAGAAATTGCAACAAAGTCATTTGTTTTGTTGAAAAACGAAAACCAAGCGCTTCCATTAAAAAAAACAGGAACAGTTGCTGTCATTGGCCCATTAGCCAATTCAGGTCCAAATATGCCCGGAACCTGGAGTGTCAGTGCTGAATTAGACAAAACAGCCTCTTTAGTTGAGGGAATGAAGGCCGTGTTAGGCGATAAAGTAAATATACTCACCCATCTCGGAAGTAATCTGTTGGAGGATCCGATTTACCAAAACCACGCAACCATGTTCGGCCGTACCATAGCACGCGATTCCCGAAAAGAAGAAGAGATCATTGCAGATGCCCTGAAAGTTGCCCAACAATCCGATGTCGTTATCGCCGCACTTGGTGAAGCGTCTGAAATGTCGGGTGAAAGCTCCAGTCGCTCAGAACTGGATATTCCGAAAAATCAACAAAAGCTGTTAAAAGCACTATTATCAACAGGAAAACCAGTTGTACTGGTATTATTTACAGGTAGGCCGCTAACGCTCGCCTGGGAAGATGCGCACGTGCCCGCGATATTAAACGTTTGGTTTGGTGGAACGGAAACAGGAAAAGCAGTAGCCGATGTTTTATTTGGGGATGTCGTTCCTTCAGGAAAGATTACGGCCACTTTCCCACGCAATGTTGGTCAGATTCCGATCTATTATGCACACAAAAATACCGGCAGACCTTATGGAAACTCGGGTGATTTTGAAAAATTCAAATCCAATTACCTGGATGTAAGCAATTCCCCGCTCTATCCTTTTGGTTATGGATTAAGTTATACAACTTTTACCTATAGTGACATCCGTCTTGACCGCAACACACTCGATGAAAAAGGCACTCTTCGAGCAAGTATCGACATCAGTAATACAGGAAATTACGATGCGGAAGAAACGGTGCAACTCTATATTCAGGACTTAGTTGGCTCTGTTACTCGTCCCGTAAAAGAATTAAAAGGGTTTCAAAAAATATTCCTCAAAAAAGGAGAACAAAAAACCGTAAACTTTAACATCAAAGTAGACGATCTTAAATTTTTCGACAACAACCTCAATTATGTTGCCGAACCAGGAAATTTCAAAGTCTATATTGGTTCGAACAGTCGCGATGTAAAAGAAAAAGAATTTGAATTGCTTTAAATCTATTGCATCTGTATAACATAAACAAGGCGGCCCTTATTTCCTAAGGGCCGCCTTGTTTATGTTAGGCTGTCGTTATGTCTACCTATTTCATATTCCCATCAAAGCTTTCAAACAATACGCGCAATTCCGCCGCTTTTTCTGGATAATCCTTTAAAATATTGGTTCTTTCACTCGGATCCCAGGCAATGTTATGTAATTCTTCAATAGCATCATAGGGTTTGCCCGAAATCTGATTGACACCGCCTGCTATCCGTCGATACTTCCAGTCGCCTGACCGAACAGCCTCAACATGTCCATAATTCACCAAAAATATCGGTCTGTGTGCTGTTTTTAAATCTTCCGATTTCCCATTCAACAAAGAATCGATAGCTTGACCATCAATGGATTTCTTCGGTAATGATGCACCAGTCCATTTGGCGATAGTAGGCAACACATCCAAGTTGCTTATTGCCTGCCGAATAACTTTTCCTTCTTGGGCATAGCCTTTGCCATATACAATGAAAGGTACGCGGACACCACCCTCTGTTGTTTCGGCTTTCGAACCTTTGAAGACTCCAGCAGTACCCACATGCCAATTTTTTGTGGCATGATCGTCAGACATCCGCGATGGATAAGATATCCAAGGGCCATTATCACTTGAAAAAATCAAAATGGTATTATCAGCAAGGCCTTTTCGCTCAACCGCTTTCCAGAGCTCCGAAAAATTATGATCCAGCTCCTGCATCACCGCACCAAGTGGGCCTGCATTTTGCTGATCTGCAAATCGGTTCTTTTTATTGGCAAATGCCAAAGGAAGATGCGGAAAATTGTGCGCATAGTATAAAAAGAACGGATGATCTTTATCTTGGTCTTCTATAAACTTCACTGTTTCTTTGTGATAAAGTGAGCTCAGGTCCGAATCATCGGGCGCAACGACTTCGGGTTTCCGATTCCTGAAGATCTTAATGATAGAGTCTGTCTTTACATAGGGATCGCGGTAGTCGTGGCTATACAGCATGCCATAGAAAGAATCGAAGCCTTGCTGATTAGGATGATGGTAAGTCTGTTTATCCCCTAAATGCCACTTCCCGATTAACGCAGTTCTATAGCCTACCTTTTTTAATAATTCGGCAATCGTTTCCTCATCGTCAGGTAAGCCTAAATTGGATCCAGGACCAATCGGCGCGGGAAGATTATAACGGGAAGCATATCTTCCGGTTAATAAAGACGCTCTTGACGGTGTACAGGAGGGCGTAGAAACCATAAAGTTTGTTGCTCTCACGCCCTTACTGGCAATCGAGTCCAAAAAAGGGGTTGAGATATTCGGACTTCCATAACAACCAATGTCGCTATAACCAAGATCATCGGTCAGAATCAAGATAATATTAGGCTTTTTTTGCTGGGCATTGGCAAAAGCCACCAGTAAAAATAAAGCCATAAAGGTCATAAGTTTAGTGTATCGCATCATATTTGTATGAGTTAATTGGAATCGTGCCACAAGATAACAATTTTTACCAATTTGGATTCTGTTTTAGATTCGGATTGAGGTTAATTTCCCGTTGTGGAATAGGCCAGAGATAATGCTTTTTCGCATCAAAAACACGGCTTTCGGAGGCCGCTTCAACGACAACTGCCTCTCCGTTGTTATTTTGATAGGTGATGCCATACACTTTACCAGGAACAACCTTTTCAGCAGTTTTCCATCGTCTTATATCCGCGAGATGCAATCCCTCAAATGCCAGTTCAACCGTACGCTCGCGACGAACCAACTGGCGAAGTTGTTCCTGATTTACTTGATTACTTATTATTGGAAGTTTTACGTCAGTTCGTGAATTTCTAATTTGGTTGATGGCATCGTAAACACTACCATCAATTTCGCCGAGCTCAATCTTTGCCTCCGCATAGGTCAATAATATCTCGGCATAACGCAATAGCATGATATTCAACCCACTTTTTGAGGGGTTTGCCAAATCTTTTTTATCGATATACTTCTTTATATTGAAACCTGTTGTGGAAGCAATATAGGTACTCCCCACAGCATCAGCAGTCCCACTATTGGGTGCCGGATGAAAAATAGCTCCATTTGGAAGCGGATCGCCATCCAAAAAAATTGATAAAGCAAGCCGCGGGTCGCGATTTTTATAGGGATTTTTGGGATCATAACCACTATGGGCATCCGTAATTATCAACCCACTGGAAGTCTCGTAACTATCTATCAAGGCTTTGGTAGGTACATAGGTACTCTGTCCATTTTGCTGGCTATAGGGGGCTAAGAGGTTAAAAACACTTTGTGTGTATATATTTTCCAGAAATTGCTTATCCAACAGCACCTCTTTGTTATTTTCAGCCGCATACGTAAATAGATTTGCATACAGGGGGTAAAGCTCGAAACGTTTGCTATCGATAATCGTTTTTGCAGCTTTTGCCGCTGCTTCAAATCGCCCTGCATATAAATCTGACCGTGCTTTCAGGCCCAATGCGGCCCAACGGGTTATGCGCCCCACATCGTTAGCGGAGTAGCTTTCAGGCAAACTTGCCGCAGCCAGTTCCAATTCGGTGTCAATAAAATCGTAAATTTCTTTAAGATCAGTGCGTTGCACAGCCCTTCCCTCTTCCAAAGTCAGCGGCGCTTTTACCAAAGGTACCCCGCCAAATAAATAGGCCAATTTGATATATTGATAGGCTCTTAACACACGAGCTTCGCCGATAAATCTGGCGATTAGGGTTTCATCCCGGCTGCCCTCGATCTTACCAACATTCGCCAAAAAATAATTGGCCGCCCCGATTCCTTTATAGGCGCTACTCCAGGTATTGTACAATCGGGAGCTTGAAGCGTCATAAGTACCAAGCTCGATATACGCATCCACAGCGAAAGGCTGATTGACATGCGCTATGTCCGTCAATGCATCCGAATAGAAGATTTCTGCTCCATCAAGATCATTGTAGAGCGCATTTACAGCAAGCTCCGCATCGGCTTGGCTCCTCCAAAATATATTCTCCGACAGACGATCAGTTGGTACGGCATCCAGCAGATTCTTATCACAGCCCATCAGCATAAGCGAAAACAGTCCGAAACTGAAAATCCAGTTTCCTTTTTGATATAGATATTTGTAAAAATTCATGAGTCCTCAATTAAATAGTATAGTAACAATCACACTACAGGGTCAAATTCACTCCCAGTGTATAAATTCCAGTTTGCGGATAATATACTGCCCGTCCAGATTCCGCTTCGGGATCCAAATTCCATTCGTTCAATTTTGAAATTGTCCATAAATTTGTCGCGGATAGGTATACCCGTAGTTTGTTGATTGCTGTCTTTCCGATTGCATCTAGGGGTATTGTATACCCAACCTGTATATTTTTCAAACGCAGATAAGAACCATCGACCACTAAACGGTCCGACGTTGCGACATTGCGCAAATCATATTTGATCACGCGCGGAAAGCGTGCATCGGTATGTGTCGGTGTCCAATAATTGCCTGTAAATATTTCATGTGTGAACCCTTCCTGATTTCCCATCTCCGCCAAAGCACCTGACAAACGCGTATCGACTTTCGCTGCTCCTTGAAAAAGGAGATCAAGATCAAAATTTTTAAAACTGAAACTCCCATTAATTCCGAAGGTATATTTGGGAAAGGAGTTTCCGATGGCGGCCATGTCATTTGCATTGATAATACCGTCGCCATTCAAATCCACATATTTCACATCTCCGGGCTTGGTATTTGTGGCATACGTAGCACCATAAGCTTTAATTTCCTCCGCAGACTGAAAGATACCATCGGTCCTATATCCCCAAAGGGTATTGATCGGGAGCCCTTTCGCAATAATATACCTTGGGTCAATATCCGACCCTGCGATATAGGGTCCTGTACCTTTTAGATCTGTTACTTCATTATGGTTGATACTAAAATTTGCATTCAGCTGGTACGCAAAAGCCCCAGGAGCGCTTGGTCTTTGCTGATAATTTGCACTAAATTCCCAGCCGCGATTCAGTACCGTACCAGCATTTTGGGGCGAAGGTTTTAATCCCAAAACGGCGGGAATATCCAGATTCAGTAAAATATCGTCGGTAACCTTGTTATAATAATCCAAGGTAAACGTCAAGCGATTGTTTAGGAAAGCGGCATCCAAACCCAAGTCATACTGTGTCGTAGACTCCCAACCCAATTGCTGATTGGCATAACTGTCCAGCCGATAACCCTGTACAGATTTACCCCCAAAATCATATCCTGCAGCAATTAAGGCCGAATAATAACTATACAAGTCGACAGATTGGTTTCCCGTCTTTCCCCAGGAAGCACGCAACTTGAATTCGTTAAACCAATTCCCTATGGGTTTCCAAAACTCTTCCTTGGATAGTAGCCATCCTGCTGATGCCGAAGGGAAAAAACCGTATTGTTTGTTTCCCGTAAAACGGGATGAACCATCATAGCGGCCATTCACTTCAAGCAGGTACTTGCCCTTCCAATCGTAGTTTACCCGACCAAAAAAAGAACGCAAGCCATACTGCACATCATAGCCGCTATTATTTTTTGTAGCGTCGTCAGCGCCCTGTCCAATAGAGGTAATGTCATTGTTGTAGAATCGTTCGCGATAGGCCGTAAGATAATTTTGGTAATTGTGAATCTGTGAATACCCAGCTAATGCCTTGATATGATTTGGCCCAGCCGTCAACTGATAGGTCAACAGGTTGTTCCATGTATACTCGCTGTTATTATCACGAATTTCGGTTAACGAATTGATCGGAAAACTCTTTACTATCCCTGTATTTCGGTCTTTATTGTCAAAAGCGTTCAAAAAGGTTTTGCTGTTGTTGAAGTTTACCCTAACACCAAATTGGGAAGTAAACAACAAATTTTTCACTAATTGAACGTCTGTTTTAACGATGGAGCTTAGGTAGTTTTCATTTACCTTTTTAAAACCACTTTTTTCAATCAACATTAAAGGATTATTTCCTTGTGTACTTAATCCGTAGGTACCATCATCATATTTAGGCACCACCCACATCGAACCATGGAGAAAGTTATTGATCGGATCACGTCCGGGCTCGGCGGCTTTGCTATATCGATAGTTTATACTTCCCGTAAAATTAAGCCAAGAGGTTGCTTTGTAATCGTTGTTTAGCCGGATATCCGCCAATTCAGCACCATAATGCTCAATAATACCATCCTGCTTGTTATAACGAACGGCCAATCTAGAACGCAGGATCTCATTTCCACCAGCGAATGACAAGGCATGATCTTGTTGAGGAGCTGTTTTCAACAGCGTGTCAAACCAGGCATTTGGTAAAGGATATTTTTCACGATCAGTTGCCGTTTGGTAAGCCGTAATTGATTCGTCACTAAATCGCGCTGGTACCGCCAGTCCCGCATTACGGTAGGCGTCCTGTTGCAATTGGAGGTAGGATACGGCATCCATCTGCTTGGGCTTATTAATTGATTTCTGTAAAGCGTAATAGCCATTATAATCAATCACAACATGTCCAGATTTTGCACTTTTGGTGGTTACAATAATTACGCCGTTGGTCGCGCGTGATCCATATATCGCCGTGGAAGCAGCATCCTTCAGGACTGAAATTGAGGCAATATCATTGGGGTTTAACTTGGACCAGGGTTGTTCAATTCCATCCACGATGACCAAAGCATTATTCTTGCTGAGATCATATCCACTGGTGCTGCTCGAATTGGTATTAAATGTAGTCAGTCCTCTGATTCGAATATTGGCAGCTGATTGTCCTGGTTTTCCACCAAGGTCTTGCACAGTTACCCCCGGCAATAGGCCCTGTAAAGCTTGCTGCGTATTAGAAACCGGTCTTTTCGTCAGTTTATCACCATCAATACTGGCGATTGAATTGGTCAACGAGATTTTTTTCTGCGTTCCATAGCCAACAACGACCACTTCATCGAGGTCCTGTGTAACTGGATCCAATTCAATTTTCGTGGGAGATTCGGAAACTAACACGGTCTTTTTTTTGTAACCAATGCGCGAGAGTGTAATCGAAAAGGGTAATTTCTGTCCCGTTACAATTTGAAAAAAACCTTTTTGATCTGTTGTAACAACGTGAGTTACAGCTTCGAGTTGAATGGTTACGCCTTCAAGAGGTTGTTTAAGCTGGCTATCATATACATATCCCGATAAGGATGCATTGATAATCGGTCTAACATCTGTTTGCGCATATACCTGATGCCCAACGCCAGATAATAGTAAACATAGCGACAAGGTAGAATACCGGAGTACCCTAAGATTTTTCATAGATAAAGTGTTAATGGTGAATACGAACAAGTGCCAACGCCAATCGAAAACTTGTTTTTATTTTGAAGACATGGGGGGAAGCGAGCGCCTCCCCTGCTGTCAGTTTGAGAAAAGATAAGGGAAATTATCCTATATGGCACATTCGCATCTTTCTTACATCTGGGGATTTAGCCGTCAAAGACTTTGCAGTAATACTTACGAAAAATGTGCTTTTACTAATATTGATATGTTCCATAATAATGTGTTAATTCGCCACGCTGAAAAGTAATACATGTTTTCATTCGCGACCTGTTATCTTCTCACAAATATAGAAGTAATTTTAATATAATCTACTAATTCTATAGATTTTATTAAAAGAAATAAATAAGATATGCAGCGGGGCTATAAAAGCGAGCTGGCAGGCTTAAAAGATTGTCGATTAGGGATAAGCAAGAAGATTCTATTGTAGTGTTTTTAAATAGGTTTTAATCAGCAGTATTCCTTCATCATGAAGTACAGTAGTCCCCTTTTGAGGCATATGCATCTCTCCCAATGTAGACATCCGTCCAATAATCTTAGCTTGTTTTAACCAAATCCCCGTTTCATTCAACGGGCTTTCATACCTCAGATCCAGCATGGTCATATAAGCCGTTCCTTTAGGGTTGTGACAATGGGCGCAATTGATCTCGAGATAAGCTCGGGCACGATTTGCAGTCGATTGACCAATATCCTCATCACCAGGTAAACTATTGGAAACTTTGAACGATTTCAGATCGAGTGCCTCCATCTGGGTCAACCGGACCAATTGCTGGATACTGTCACCATCGTGAACGATTATCCGGTTCAGATTTCTGATCTTCGGACCTATCGGGAGCAGCTGATTTCCTTGTCGATGACATGCCATACAATCCTTTCGGGAAGGAATAATATAATTTGTTTGTCGCTCGACACCTTTGTTGTCCAAAAAGGAGACATGCACGGAAGCACTGTCCATCAACAGAAAAGCTTCATCTTGGGCCGCATTCCATTGATAGGTAGCTGCGTTCCACTGTCCGTCTTTATGAATCAAAAGCCGAGTTTCAAGCAGCCGCTGTCTCGAGTCCCCTACCAGATCTCTCGGAGGATAAAAAAAAGTTTTGGCAATGATGGTACCATCGGGGACGCTGGGCAAACCATCGTCTGTGGCGATCATTTTTCCTCCCTTAGGAAGAAAGATGACACGCTTTTTATCGGTATAGTCTGTAAATAGGGCCGAAGCTAATTCATAAGAGACCCCCTGGTCATTTGGAACAAGATCAGCAATTTTGCCCTTGAATAAATTGTAATCAGATAATTTATCCCGAAACACAATATTATCTTTAGCGACTGTTCCCCGCCCCGTGTTATTCAGTATAATAAAAAGTATGGGTATCAATAAAACACCCATCAAAATTAGCACTTTCTTCATTTCCCTAATGCTCTTCTACCCTTCCACCATTATCTTAAATTCGGACGAAGATAAGATAAAAAAGAGATTACAGCGGTGGATGCCCTGTGTTGATTTTCAGATTTTACACTTAGGACAGAAAACAATAAAAAACCAGTTATTTTATCAAAAAATAAAACTGTTTCATGGATATATACGCAAATAAAATGGCTATATTTAACTGTCTTTTAACCAAAACTTCGGCTACATGGAAGATATGATTCTCTATAATCGACTTCAGTTCGCATTTACAATTACATTCCATTATTTATTCCCTCAATTGACTATGGGTTTATCCTTAATGATCGTCTATTTCAAATGGAAATTTCTGCAAACAAAAAATGAAGACTACAACCATGCCTCCAAGTTTTGGATGAAAATCTTTGCGCTAAATTTCACCATGGGCGTTGTAACAGGCATTCCCATGGAATTTCAGTTTGGTACCAACTGGGCCAAATTTTCTGAACTTACCGGTGGTATTATCGGACAGACTTTAGCTATGGAAGGTATGTTTTCCTTTTTCCTGGAATCTTCATTTCTAGGGATGTTTCTTTTTGGAGAAAAGTTGCTGGGGCATAAGCTCCATTTTTTATCCGGACTCATGGTCTTTATTGGATCTTGGGCCAGTGGTTTCCTGATTATCGCCACGCATTCCTGGATGCAGCATCCTGTTGGGTATGAGATTCTTGAAAATGGCAAATTTGTACTGAACAATTTTAGTGCATTATTCAGTAATCCATGGTTGTGGCCATCTTATCTACATAATCAAGCCGCTTCATTGGTGACCAGCTCGTTTTTCGTTGCTTCTATTGGAGCCTTCTATCTGTTAAGTGACAGGCATAGTAAGTTTGGAAAGATATTCGTTAAAAGCGGCGTTATTTTTGGCGCTATTTCCTCCGTTATGCTGGCATTTCCTACAGGAGACCTTGCAGCCAAAAACGTAGTCAAATATCAGCCCGCAGCCTTTGCTGGCATGGAGGGAATTTTCAAAACTGAGAAAGGGGGATCGGAGATTATTCTGATCGGTCAACCGGACATGGAAAACAAAAAATTGGACAATAAAATAGCCGTACCGAATGTATTGAGCTTCCTTACCTACCAGCGTTGGGATGCAGAAATTAAAGGATTAAATGAATTTGACCAATCTTTACATCCAACGAACGTGCCCGGACTGTATTACAGTTATCACATCATGGTAGGTTTGGGTACCATATTCATTGGCATTATGGTCCTTGGAGCCCTACTGCTTTGGCGGAACAGGTTGTATCAAACGAAATGGTTGTTGTGGATCATTATGTTTATGATTCCTTTTCCCTACATCGCGAATACTGCAGGCTGGTATACGGCGGAACTGGGACGACAACCTTGGCTAGTTTATAATCTCATGCGCATGGTAGACGGTGTATCCCCTACCGTATCTTCTGGAAATACATTATTTACCTTTCTCGGCTTCGTCGGTTTATACATTCTTTTGGGTTTGTTATTTCTGATGTTAGTCTTGAAGATCATTAGAAAAGGTCCTGAAACGACAGTTGCATTAACCTAATTAGCTATGGAAATATTCTGGTTTATCGTATTAACTTTCATGCTGGGAATTTATATCGTACTCGATGGGTACGATTTTGGGGCGGGAATCGTCCATCTATTCTTTGCTAAAACCGAACAGGAGAAAAAAGCTGTTACTAACGCGATTGGACCGTTTTGGGATGCCAATGAAGTCTGGCTCATCGCTTCCGGCGGTGTCCTATTCTTTGCTTTCCCAACACTTTACGCCTCCTCTTTCAGTGGATTTTACTTGCCGCTCATGCTTGTATTATGGCTGCTTATTTTTAGAGCGATAAGTCTTGAACTCAGAGGTCAGGTTCACCATCGTCTTTGGGAAGCTTTATGGGATAAAGCTTTTGGTCTAGCAAGCCTGTTGCTGGCACTTTTCTTTGGCGCTGCCCTAGGCAATGTCGTTCGCGGAGTAAACCTAGGTATGGTAGAAAATGGTGTATCGACCCAAGAGCCACATTACTTCTTTTTAGCGCTTTGGAATCCGACATTTGACCCATTAGCCCAACATCAAGGCATTATAGACTGGTTCACCATCATATTAGGTTTAGTTGCCGTCGTTACATTAACAATCCACGGTGCAGGCTGGGTCATTCTGAAAACATCCAGCACACTAAATACTAGATTAAAGAATATTGTTTTTAAACTCAACTTTGTCTTGCTTATTCTCGTCCTACTATCGGCCTATGTATGGCATTATGTGAAACCCATCTCCTTAAACAATCTTCAAAATCATTATTGGCTGTGGATATTTCCTTTGATTGCTGCCGTTGGATTAATTGGACAATTTTGGATCAAAACCTTTAAGAAAGATGGTATTGGCTTCCTATTTTCATCTCTGTTTATACTGGGGAGCTTTGCCACGACCGTTGCTTCCATGTTCCCTATATTATTGCCTTCAACGAATGACGTAAATCCTTCCTTGACGATTCAAAATGCTGCAGCACATGAATATGGTCTTTCAGTGGGTTTAGGTTGGTTTATGTTTGCAGCAATTCTGGTGGTTGCATATTTTATTATCCAATTTAGGGTCTTCAAAGGTAAGCTTGATGACGTCGGTTACGGTGAACACTAAGAGCGGTCTCTATTCGAGTCCCAACAACTTATGTTTCATCGCAAGCTGTACAAGTTCAATCATATTTTTAACTTTAAATTTAGTTAGGAGATTGCGCCGATGCGTCTCCACGGTAACTGGACTTAAAAATAAACGCTCGGCAATCTGGTTTGTAGTAAGTCCATTGGAGATCAACGTCAAAATCTCTTTTTCACGCTGTGTAAGCCTAGGTAGACTGCTGATCGTAGAAATTGCACCGCGATAAAGTTCTTTTGCCCGATCACAAATTGCTTCTTTACCGTCCAGTCCGAGCTGTACACAGCCCAGGAATTCTTCGTTGCTAACATCCTTTAAGATATAGCCATTTCCACCTGCCTGCATAAACTGAACAATAAGGTTACCATCGGCCAAATTACTCAATGCAACAATAGGAATCATAGGAAACAGTTTTCTCACCTGTGTACAGACATCCACTCCATTTGTCTTCAACAGTTGCATATCCATAAGTATGAGATCCGTTTTCGTGAGCTTTAAAAATTCAATTAACGCAATCTCTTCCAAAAAGGGATATACGAGATACCCATCCTGATTATTGAGAAAAGAGGCGACACCTTCCAACAATAAAGGATGATCGTCTAACACTGCAATTATCTTCATGACTCAGCCTATTTAAACAGTTACACCAATTTCGATTTGAGTTCCGGATCCAAGCTTACTCTGAATATCAATTGATCCATTGATCCATTTCACTCTATTGACCATATTATTTAAACCCAATCCATAATTTAACACAGCGGAATCAAAGCCTTTGCCATTATCCTCCACGAGGATATGCAGTACTTCGTCCGATTTACTTACCTGAACGATAATTGCATCCGCGTTTGCATACTTTAATGCATTTGAAATAGCCTCTTGAACAATTCGATATATGGCCAATCCTTTTTGAAAATCCACATTCAATTCAGGTTCATAGTTTTCAAATTGGATCGAAACATGACTATTTTTCATTGCCAGACACAATTGCTCCAATGCTGCTATCAATCCAAACTGACGCAACGATTCGGGCATTAGATTATGGGATATCCGCCTTACTTCGCCTAAGATGTCGTTCAACTTCTGCGGCACTTCATCAGTCAAGAGTGTACCCTTTGCTACATCGCCGGCAATCTTAAATTTTAAACCTGTCAACATACCACCTATGCTATCATGCAGATCTTGGGCTATACGCTGACGCTCCTGCTGCTCCCCCTTGAGCATAGATTCCGAAATTTGCAGCTGTTTTTCCTTTTCCAATTTGTCCAACACGATTTCGTGGTTGAGCTGAATCTGTGTATTGAGCTTCCGTTGTTTTCGATAGAAAAAAGCAACAAAAAGCACAATACAAAAAAGCAAAACGGCAATACCCAAAACGAGAAAAATCCGAAATTGGTTACGGTCCTTTTCTGCGCGTAGATTCAAAATTTCTTTTTCTTTTTCAACGGTCTTATATTTCGTCTCCATCTCATTCATTTTTTCCAGCAATTGGACCTTCTGAATGCTATCGGATAGTTTATTTGCCATATTGGACATCTTCAGCGCATCCTGATAATTACCCATTAGCTCATTCACACCCGCCAGTTGACTGTACACAATTTTACTGTTGTAAAGATCTCGCGTTAATAATCCATTTTTAACGATTTCCTCCAACTGCAGTTTAGCATCAGCATATTTTTTCTGCAAGAGATACACATTAAACTTTCTGAACCGCATCATCTGAAATAATTTCCAATTGTTCATTTTCACCGACCAATCCAAACCGATATCCAACAGGCGAAGGGCTTCATCAGTCTGTTGCTTTGTAGTAAAATAAAGCGCTTCATTGTAATAGTAGTTGGGTAATTGAGAAGAATTCGGATAATCGTTCAGGAGCTGTTTGACTTTGTCCAACAGTACTCTTGCTTCTTTGGATTTCACCTGATAGCAATAATTACTAACTGTATTGAGATAAGCCACCACAAGTGCAGCACTCGGCGGTTGCTGCTCGAGCTGTTTTATGGCCAATTGATGGTATTCATCAGCTTTTGCAAGCTGATTGGATGACATAAACGTCATGCCGATCATCGTATTTATACTACCTTCCATGATGGGATCATGTGCTTTCGCATAAGGCAAACACTTCCCGTTAAGGATATCTAGAAAATCAGCAAATCCTTTTTTAGGAAATCGAATTAAGCCCAGATTATACCAAGCTTTGGCCAAAAGCCCCTGCTGAAAAGGCTTTTGTGCATTTCCCAGGAGGTCTACACATCGTTGGGCTTCAACTCCTGCATTTTTACTATCCAGAAATTGCCCATAATAAAAGCTTTTGTAAAGTGCCCCCATCGCCTGTAAGCTCCGGAACGGTTTGGCTAACCGCTCCCCCTGTTGCATATGATCCCAAAATTTGGTCGTATCTCTAAATCTATAGTAATCTGCCAAATAAAAATGCTGCATTGCTTTCACACTGTCCTCCGAACTCGATAGCAATAACTTTTCCGCGTCAGATCGATATTTATTTTCATCCAATGGCAAAAAACTCTGTGCAGCTACAGCATGTACAGTAAAGTATACTATAAAAAAGGCAATTATCTTCGTTAACTCTTTCAACTGAAACATCATTAATCCAATATCTTAATCATTTAAACAATTAAACTAAATGGGGCCTTTTCAGCCAATGGTTTCATAATATGTAACAAGAAAGTCTTATGGTGGTTAAAGACTTCTTTCTACGTCTAAATTTGCCGTCGATTAGGCTTCTTCAAAGTCGACAATAGAAAATATAGGTCGGAAAACCGCGTAATCAAATGGCGGGTCCAAAAAACAAAGATATATCTCCGCGATGAATTGCTAAAGACATTCTTTTACTTTTTTGAAATTAATTGTCCAGATAGGGCTTAGCTAAGCTATTTAAATATAGGCTAAAACATCTCTCGTTGATAAAAAAGCCTCTCGAATTATCGAGAGGCTTTTTTATCAACGAGATTCGCTACTCTTTTTCGTAGCAATATCGATCAGCAAGTCCAGCTTACACTGGTAAGCCGAAGACAGCACATTTGGATCGTCGGACTCAAAAAGCGCAGATTTCATGATGGGCACACTAAAGGGCAATGTCCAGGCGCGGAGCGACTTCGCGATAGCATCCATTGCATTAATGCCCTGTAGTGCATGCACACCATCGGCCCAACAAACCAGTCCGATATGTTTATCCGTCAGGTAAGCCGGTTTATTTTTAGCGCTGACTTCAAGCCAATCCAAACAGTTTTTCATGACACCGGGAATACTTCCATGATAAAGCGGAGACAACCAAAAATGTATATCTGCCTCAAGAAATAAGTTATTCATAATCTTAACAGCATTGGGTACCCGATTGAGACTCAAATCAAATAAGGGTATTCCGCTATCAGCCAAATTAAAAATAGTATTTTCAACCCCCCTTTGGTTCAGCTGGCCGGAAAAATAGTGTGACAATTTTCCCGATGTAGATTCTTGCCTTCTTTCCAAGGCACCATTGAATATTAATGCTTTCATTATACTTTCCCTTTTTTAAAAATAACTTTTGGCATACCAACCTCACCATACATCAACGTCTGAACAATAGGAATCAAACGTTCTGTCGCTAACATATAAAGTGACGCCGGAATATTAGGACGGGCCCTTATGACAACTTTTTGCTGCCGAAAATGCGACAAATCCATCGCTTGCAAAGCCTGCATCCATAAGTCTATTTCCAAATCCTCCATCGCCTTAAAATCGTAATACGCTGCAACAGGATGAAGTTTTTCCGCCAGGGCCATATAGACCCAAGGCGGGATAATTGCGTCCACAGAACAGCTAATGGCAACCGCCTTATTTCGAAAAGCAGACCAGTCTACCGCCGCCAAAGCTTCTCTGAATTCTTTTTCTTTAACGATTGCTTCCTGATACAACAATGTTTTGATGTCAAAACTTAGGATAGCAAGATCGGTTTTAAAATCAATTAGATCTAAAGCCAATATACCCGTGTTCTCAACTTTATTTATAAACATATCAAACCAAGCCTGCAATCACAGCATCGTATTTTTGTTCAACAACAGACCAATCCAAAAGCGACCAAAATGCATCCAAATAATCGGCTCTTTTATTTTGATATTTCAAATAATACGCATGCTCCCAAACATCGACCCCCAAAATAGGGAAACCTCTGCCGATCGATTGTGTATCCATCAACGGATTATCCTGATTGGGAGTAGCTACGATAGCTAAGGCGCCAGAATGTTTTACATAGAGCCAAGACCAGCCCGAACCAAATTGCCCAAGACCCGCATTTTTGATCTTGGCTTTGAGCTCTTCCAAAGAACCAAAGGCGGCGTTTATCTCATCGGCTAACTTCCCAGTGGGTACCGTTTTTGGATTCGGCGATAAAATTTCCCAAAATAGCGTATGGTTAAAGTGACCGCCACCGTTATTGCGGACTGCTGGGCTATATTTACTTACGCTTGTTAATATATCCAATAGATCGTCAGCTTCGCCTGCTGTTCCTTCCAATGCCTTATTTAGATTGTCAACATAAGCTTGATGATGCTTTTGATGATGAATCGTCATGGTCTCGCGATCAAAATATGGTTCAAGTGCCGCATAGGCATATCCTAACTGGGGTAATTGAAATTTGTGCATAGTTTTATTGTTTTTATGATAAGTCAAAACTAGAGAATCAAACTTAATAAAACAACTAATTAGTTGTTTTATTAAAGTCATAAAAATAAATCAAAAAGGATAAACCTGTGTTTGAAACACATTTTAGAACAAAAAATAAAAACACTACCTTTGCTGATGTTATATAAAACAACTTTTTTATTGTCAAATGCAGAAGAATCCAGCTGATCGAATATTAATGTTATTAAAAATGCGCCGAGAAGCCACTGCAGCTTTGATTGCAACAGAGTTGGCTATAACAAAAGAAGGGGCCCGTAAACATTTATTGAACCTCGCGAATCAAAACCTGATTGTCTCCAATGCCCGGAGTGAAGGTATAGGCCGCCCTTCGACTTATTACAGTCTGTCCCCACAGGGCATGGCACGATTTCCAGATAGTCACGCCGACATTACAGTGCAATTGTTGCAGTCGATTAAACAAGTGCTTGGTGAGAATGCTTTGGATCTACTTATCAGTGATCGGGAGTCTAAAGTATATCAAAAATATACTGACGCACTATCGGATATTGAATCCATCGAAAAAAAACTTGAAATTATAGCCGCAAAAAGAACGGCGGAAGGTTATATGGCAGAATGGAAAAAAGAGGCTGACGATTATCTTCTCATTGAAAATCATTGCCCCATATGTGCAGCAGCAACCGAATGTCAGGGATTTTGCCGTTCAGAACTGAATAATTTTCAGCAACTCATCGGTCCGGCATATCGTATCTGCAGAACAGAATACATCATCGAAAATGCCCCCCGCTGTACCTATCGCATTTCAAAGGCGAAATAAAACCAATTTCTAAAGCATTCCTGCAGAAATTATTAATATACCAAAAAGTATTTTTTATATTTGCATTAAAAGAACAGGAATTACATGTCAAAAGCAGAACAGACACGACAATATATCATTGAAAAGACTGCGCCCATCTTTAATAAAAAAGGCTACTTTGCAACTTCGCTCTCGGACATCACGACAGCGACAGGTTTAACAAAAGGAAGTATCTACGGTAATTTCAAGGACAAGGATGACCTAGCTACCCATGTCTATACCTATCAGAGCAGAAAAATATCAGAAGCTGTTAATCAGCAGATTATACAGCAAAAAACATCGCTAAAGAAGCTTTTGTCTTTTCTAGATTTCTACAAGGACAATTTCAAAAATATCGCAGCTTCAGGAGGCTGTCCCATGATGAATGCGGCCGTGGAGGCCGATGATTCGCTATCTTTTTTAACCCCCAAAGTCAGACGTTCCTTTGACCTTTGGAGACAGCGGTTAATTCTAATTCTTGAAGAAGGAGTTGCCAGCGGTGAATTTAAACAGCATATTTCTGCTGAAAATTATGCCATCACCTTTATGGCGATGGTCGAAGGCGGAATCTTGCTTTCCAAAATTTCCGGACGAGGAAAAGATCTCGCCATTGTATTGGATAAAATGAAGGAAATGGTGGATCGAGAGATTAAGGCTTAATTTTTTTACAAAAACAAATACCAATTGGTATATTTATAAGTTTATATTAAAATAAAAAGAGATGAAAAGAGTTGTAATAACTGGCATGGGAACAATTAACCCGCTGGGAGAAAACATAGACATATTTTGGGATAACATTTTGCGGGGCGAAAACCACACAACGCTTATTAGCCGTTTTGATGCTTCGTTGTTTCGAACACAGATTGCAAGTGAAATTAAACACTTTCAACCTGAAAAATACTTAGATAGAAATGAGATTAAACGGAGTGATCTCTTTACGCAATATGCTTTATACAGTGCAGCGCAGGCAATGGAAGATTCGGGACTAGATCTCGATGCCATAGATCCATTTGATATCGGTGTCATCTGGGGTGTTGGCCAGGGCGGTATGGAAACTTTCGAAAAAGAGGTAGAAGGATACGTAACAGGAGATTATAAACCAAGATTCAGCCCCTTCTTTGTTCCTAGACTTATCGTCAATATGGCTTCTGGCATGATTTCAATGAAGTATGGTTTAAAAGGAATCAATTACACCACCGTATCGGCTTGCGCCACATCCAATACAGCCTTTATGGACGCTTTTAATTACATTAGGCTCGGGAAAGCCAAAGTCTTTATTAGCGGCGGTTCCGAAGCCCCCATTACCCCGGCTTCAGTTGGCGGCTTTTCTGCCATGAAAGCCATGTCGAGCCGGCATGATAGCCCCCAGACTGCAAGCAGACCCTTTGACCGTGATCGTGATGGTTTTGTTATGGGTGAGGGGGCCGGAGCACTCATCTTGGAAGAATACGAACATGCCAAGCAAAGAGGTGCAAAAATTTACGCAGAGCTTGTCGGAGCTTCAATGACCGCAGATGCTTACCATATGACCTCGCCTCATCCAGAAGGGATAGCGGCAGCAAAAGCCATGTCACTGGCTTTGGAGGAGGCTAAAATTAATACCGATGAACTCGACTATTTAAATCTCCACGCGACTTCAACGCCAGTTGGAGATATCGCCGAACTTAAAGCCGTACAACGAGCTTTTGGAAAGCTAAATAATCCATGGGTCAGTTCTACAAAATCAATGACAGGACATTTACTTGGGGCAGCCGGTGCTATCGAAGCAATCATTGCCATAAAATCCATCAACAATAATGTAATTCCGGCAACAATTAATATCGAAAATATCGATCCCGAAATTCCCGAGGGAATTCACATTGTCGTCAATCAGCCCCTAGAAAAAACTGTTCAGACTGCGATGAGCAATGCGTTTGGTTTCGGTGGGCACAATTCGAGTATCGTTTTCAAAAAGATTTAATTTTTTTTGAAATAATTCTTGACAAAGTGTAATAAACACACTATCTTTGTTGTATCATAATTTAGGTTTATAATTGGTTATTTAAGGTTTTCATTCTCCCCGTTTGAAAACCTTTTTTTTTCCTATTTTTTTCCACTGTTATTTGTATAGCTGCTTTTTTGGATCACCGCCCTTGTTAATGCCCAAATTACTTTAACTCAATTTTAGAATTAGCCCATGTTGACTATCAATCCCACATTTATTCATTTGAGTTTGCTCGCCTTGAGAAGCTGGAGAGCATATTCTATGGAATAAGAGATACGCCTTTTTAACCATTGCCACGGTCCTGTGCTTATAAATAATTAAGATAAACACTAAAGCAGATCTCTAAGTATACCAACGTTTAACTATTCACAATTTTTAATCAATGTTTAGACAGTGATTGGTCATTGATTATTCAGTATACACTGAGTCATCACTGAGCAAGCACTGAACAAGCACTGTTAAAAGAGACAAGTTAGCACCTACTTGATCCATAGTTGCTTCGAAAAAATTGTATTACTTCAGTCCTACCCATTCTTGCATATTAGAGATCTCTTTGGTATTCCTAAGCTTGGTCGTGGAGTTGACCCACAGTTAGCTACCCGCAAAAGGTCTGCAGTGTATAGAACTGGATCCACTATTGGTCGGCAACAAGAGAAGACATTCTAACTGTCTTACACGCACATCTGAATTCAAAATGTAGTAAACAAAATATCGATTTACTGATGCGATTTAAGGGCTATAAAAAAACAGCGAGACAACCGAAGTTGCCTCGCTGCGTAAAAATAAACATATGAAACTAAAATTTTCCTGTCCGTTTATCCCACCACATTTGTTCACCCCACACAAAATCTTTCACTTTAGTGGCTGCCGCTTCCACATTAACTTTATTATTTTGATATTCGCTATTAGGATAAGGAGCTCGCCACGGTTGGTCATTATGCGCTGAACCATATACCGAATTCAACGAAGGGTAATTTGTTGTAGGCACACCAGTTCTTCGATACAAACTCCAAGCTTCAGAATTCTCCTTAAAAAGTGCTACCCATTCATCCCACCAAATACGTTCTTTCGTATTATTCCATTTTCCAGCACCGGCTAGGTAGGCATCTATATCAGTCTGAGAAACATTATTCTCTTTCATAGAAAGATTTACAGCTTTTTCATACGCATCTTTTGCTGTGATACCCACATTATATCCCAGCATTGCTGCTTCGGCTAAATTATAATAAGTTTCACAGGATTTATAGAAAGGAATAAAGCCTGCTGGATCGCCCATATATTTTTCTCCAATCCAAGAAACAGATCTAAAATTTGATGGCCCCGATTTTGCACCGTTTTCATATCCTCTATAGGTATCATCGTTAGTTTTTTGTGCAATTGCGACAATTCTCGGATCTTTTGTTGACAACATATGGTCGATAAAAATATCCGAAAGCCCCCAGTTGTCAATTCTTTTTCCGTAGATACCTGAATTGTACCAAGGTTCAAAATAAGGTAAAGATCCAGGAAAATTAACATAACAATTTTCATCGTTACTCTCGATTAATGGATATTTAGTCGGACTGCCTGCAATCTCTTCTATTGTAGATTTTGCTAAACTGGATGATACGCCAGAAATACGTAACGCCATTCTCAATCGCAAAGAATTACAGAATTTTTTCCACATGTCCATATCACCGTTATAGATAATATCGCTTCCACCAACCTCATCTGTACCTACACCGGCAGCCATTTCATCTGCAATTTTCTTCAAATCCGCCAATACCGCAGGATAAATATCTTCTTGTTTATCATATTTAGCCAAAAGCAAACTTCCCTCTTCAGGCAATCCTTTTAGAGCTTCAGAATAGGGAACATCACGCCATCCTTCAGTCAATAAAAACCACATATAATTTTGCCAGATACGACCAATTGTACGTACGTTTTTAAAGGCTTCTGCTTTGCTCTCCGTGCTCTTTAGCATATCTTTAATTTGCGTATTATTATAATAACAATTATACCAACGATTGCCATACGTATTATTTGTAGGGATCAAACCCGCCATGAAATCCATATATTGTATTTTTACAATATAACCCGCAAACGTTCCATAACCATCCACATCCCCTCCATAAGATTCAGCAGTATTTCGTAAAACGTTAATTAACATATTATTTGGAGGCACGCTAGCTAATGCATCTGGATCGGTATTTATCTCTTCAAAATTTTTCGTACATCCGGAAAATAAAATCATGGATGTAAATACCGGTATACCTAATTTTATCAATAAACTCTTCATAGTTTCTTTATCTTATTCAGAACAACCATTTTTTGTTGGTTATTCGTGATGTATGTTAAAATGAAAATCCTAGTTTAAACCCAATACTTCTTGAAGAAGGCACTGTAGCCTGTTCGAAACCAACACCGCGGCTATCGCTTGACACACCACTAGTTTCAGGATCTAAACGCATTGTATTTGATTTGTGAACCCATAACAATGCCAAATTCGATCCAATCAAGGAAACATTTGCCCGTTTAATTCCTTTAATTTTGCTGTAAAGATGTGAAGGAATTGTATAAGTCAAATAGGCTTCGCGCAATTTGAGGAATGACCCATCAAATACATAGCTTTCGGCAATACCCCCTGATTCAAACCAGTCTTGTGCATTAGTTTCTATCGTATTTGCGATCCAACCACCTTTACCATCCGACATCGCAAAACGTTCATTACTCATCACATCCTTTCCTGCCACAATAGCGCGCTCACGAACTCCATTTGCAGCTGTAATTTCAGCTACCCCTGTAGTATATGCATGACTCATTGTTTGTGACCAAATATCACCTCCTTTACGGAAATCTAGCATAAAACCAAAACTAAAGTCTTTATATCTGAAATCATTGCGCATACTTGCTAGATAATCTGGTGTTACATTACCAATAATTTGATTAGGTTTAGACATCACCAAGCCACTTTCATTAACCTTAATTGCCCCTTTCATATCACCCTCCTCAACACGATCATATCCAGTACTTCGTAATGCGCCCCAAGCTTCTCCAGCGGTTGCTGTATTAGCGACTCCCCAAGTCCACCCTAATTGATAAGTCGTAAGATTTAAGTCAGGATATAATTCTAAAATCTTATTTCGATCTCTCGAAAAGTTTATCGTTGTTGTCCAATTAAGACCATTCTCTCTTTTAAGGATATCTCCTCTAAGCTGAACTTCGACACCTTTACTTTGAATTTCTCCAGCATTTAAAACCATATTACTAAATCCAACAACGTTAGAGGTAGATACTCCTAAGATTTGATTAAATGCCTTTTTGTAATAATAGGTAAAATCAGCATGAATACGATCTTTTAAAAAACCTATTTCAGTTCCAACTTCCCAAGTATTGATTGTTTCTGGTTTTAAATCACTACTTGCATATGTCATACTCTTATACATTTGAGCAATACCATTATATGCGTTTGACTGTGCATAATAGTAATTACCTATTCGATAGGGAGAAGTTCCATTACCAACTTGGGCTATATTTAAGCGAAGCTTCCAAAAAGAAAGTGCATCACTACGTAATCCGGAAAATGACGTCGTTGGAATCCAGCTTAGACTTGCAGAAGGATAAAAAAATGCATCCTTGACTGTAGAAGACCAGTCATTACGGGCAGTTACATCAACATAAAGTTGCTCTTTCCAACCGATAGAAGCTTGGCCATAGATAGAATTTGAACGATTATGGGAATGATCCATACTCGTGACAGCATCCCCAATTTTATTTGTTATTGTATAAACTCCTAATACTGTTAGTCCATTGGCTCCTAGAGAATTCATATCATATATAGCATCTCGATAATTTGCTCCCAAGGTTCCCAATACATTAAAATCACCATATTGTTTATTGAAATTGACCAAAAAGTCCGCATTAAATTCCGTATTGCTTTTTTTGATTTCGTTAAAACTTCCCAACGGATGATCAAAGTTAAAATAATTGCGCTCAAAGATATTTGTATAATAATAATCTAAGCCCACACGCCCCTCAAACTTTAAAAAGTCATAAGGTTGATAATACAAGGAAGATTTCCCAAAAAAACGATTTGTTTTTAAAGAATTTAACGTTTTATTCATAGAGAAAAACGGATTCATATGATAATTTGAATTCCAGTTATAAAACGTGTAATTTCCTTGATCGTCTTTTTGGTCCCAATTATTTTTGAGATCTTTCATATCCACTTGCCTACCGAACCAAATTAAACCATTCATTGGGTTGGCTCCATCATATCCTTGAGATATCAAATTACCACTTTGCGTACGGGTATAATTAGACATTACATCGTATGAAAACTTATCACTGATTTTGTAATCATTATTTAGCTGGACAGTATATCTTTTTTGATCAGTGTTGGGTACAGTTCCTTTTTGATCACGGAAAGACAGAGACGCACGAGTCGAAGATCTGTCCGTCTTAGCCATTAAAGAAAGATTATGATTTTGTGAATATCCTGTTTGAAAAAAATCCTTCACATTATTAGGATGTGATATCCATGGAGTAGCTTGGCGCACGTTATTCACAACTGGACTATTGAACTGAGGCAATTGTAGACCGATATCCAATCGAGGTCCCCAAGATTCATCGAAACCATCATTTACCCCTCCACCAGCACCATCCACATAACTAAATGATTTTTGCTGAGCATACTGTTGGTAAGTTAACCCATTTCCCAATGTATTAAAGTGATACTCGTCGCCCCTATTTCCTTGACCATATAAATTTTGATATTTTGGAACAGTAGATGCCCTATCCAAGGAGAAGTTTCCATCATAAGAGAGTAAAACCCCTTCCTTAGCCCGCTTACCAGACTTGGTAGTAATCATAATAACTCCCTTACCAGCTCTCATTCCGTATAAAGCTGCCGATCCACCTTTCAATGTAACTATACTTTCAATATCTTCTGGATTAATATCATTGATTCCTGAGCCATAATCAACCCCGTTGTATGTATTATCGCCTGAACGCTGCGCATCATTCGAAATAGGAATTCCGTCAACCACAATTAATGGCTGTTGCTCTGGATTCAGTGAACTATTACCACGAATTGAAATACGAGCGGAGGAACCTACAGCTCCACCAAACTGGTTAATCTGTACCCCAGCGACTTTTCCTGACAAAGCGCCAGTAACACTTAGCTGCCCAGCATCCGTCAACTCTTTTGATTTCACTTCCTGGACTGCATAGCCTAATGATTTCTTCTCTCTGGTAATACCCATAGCAGTAACGATAACTTCATCGAGATTTCTTTCATTGGATAAAAGTGTAATCTGTAAGGTTGATTGATTAGTCAGATTTACTTCTTTTCGATCAAAGCCAACAGCTGAAGCACTCAAGGTCCCAGCTTGTTTATAGTTGATCGTAAATTCGCCATTTTGTCCGGTCTGTGTACCCGTCCCGTCTCTAAGTGTGATTGTAACTCCGGGGATAGGTTTCCCGTCTTGGTCGACCACCTTCCCCTTTAAAACTGTTTGCGCATATACTGCCGAGCTTACCAAGACAGTAGCGGCTAGCATAGCAATGCTTTTTCTGTTCATAAGTTTAGTTTCAGATGTGTTAGTTTATAGTGCTTTTTATAACACTAAGTTATAAGTACAGACCTCTCATTGTTAACCGAATTTTGACCAGTATTGCCCAATTATTAACCCTAAGTGTTAAATAATTGAAATCGACATCCAAATCTCCACAAAAAGAAATTTTACATAAGCCCATTTCCACAACAATAACCCACCTATCCGCTTCCCATACACCGATTTACAAGTAAAATCACAGAAACATATTAATCTAATTTATTTTACTACATTTTTTGGAAATTTTATTGGAAAGAACTTTAAAAAACCAAAATAAAGACCAAAAAAAGAGAATTACCTGCATTTTTTACAAGATATTTCAAAAAAACTTAAGATAAATAGCTTTTAAAAAAGTTTAGTCACATAGGAAAGAAAAAAGACCTCTAAATAAAAAAGAATAAAATTCTGCCAAGAATAGCCATATGCATTCCATTCTTAGCAGAATTTTACTTCCGAATTCATATATTTAAAAGTCTAGCCAACCGAGCCGCTAGCGCGATTAATTAAGAAATCCAGACTTATTTACTCGTATTCCTTATTCCGGCACAATCTAATTCTCCATTGGAATTTCTTGTACTAAATAACAGAATAGAGTGTTTGTTTATATTGCTGCACATATTCCTTTGGATTGCAGCCCACAATCTGCTTAAAAACTCGATTAAAATTAGTAATACTATTAAAGCCGCTGTTGTATGCAATAAACGAAACACTGTCTAAATGTTCTTCGTTTAGTTGATTACAAACTTCTTTGACTCTTATCCGGTTAAGATAAGTCACAAAAGTAACACCACAATGCTTTTTAAAATATCGACAAAATGCCTGCGGAGTAAGATTTGCATGGTCAGCAACATCTTCCAGCGTAATTTCGTCTTTAAAGTGCTCCTTAATATAATTGCAGATGAAATTAATGCGATTTGATCCGTGCATCGTATCAAAGGCAACCTCCACCCGTTCGTTACAAAGTGCTTCCGCCTCCCGTGAAATATTTGCCAATGCTCGTAATAAATAGAAAAAGTGCATTAACTTATCCATCTGATCAGCTGACTTCAATTGACAAACCCGTTCCGATATCTGCTCAAAATACGTTTCCGGCACCTTAAATCCTCTAGAGTTATTATAGATAAATTGATTCAGCGATTCAAATTCATCCAAAGAAAATAGTGATTTCAATTTACCATTGGGATCAAAAAAGATAGAAACAGAACGTGATTCATTGGAAAGACCATCTTGGGACGCAGACTTAAAAACATGCGGTTGATTCGCACCTAAAAAGAATATATCATTTTCCTTAAAGGGATGAAGCATATCTTCAACAATCAAAATTCCACTACCCTTTTTTATCCACATTAACTGAGCCTCCTGATGACGATGAAAATAGGGATAGAAAGTTTCCAAAACATCTTCTTGCACAGTTAAACTTTGCCCTCGGGTTGTCGGCACGTTAAATTGAAGCGTTTTCATAGTTTATTTAGTTTTATGTTTACTGTTTAGTAATATAAATATAACAACTACAATGGAAGATTACTTCTTGCAAACAAAACATAAAAATACTATACTAAAATATGTTTAGAATCCGACAATATTTAATAATCCCTAAGAAATACGCAAACCAAAACAGAGAATTTACACCAAAAATTCATCAGCATTAAAAAAAATGGGTTAAAATACAATTAGACTTTGATAAATTGTGCAAATTATTATTCAACAGAAAGGCTGAACTTTATTTAATTTCGTTGTTTGACCTTTTTAGAGACAAAATGGCGAGCATATTCATTTGTAACAACAGCAAACACCGCACTATCAAAGATAGACCTTTAAATAAATGATTTTGACATGCATAAATTTTACGATATTCGTATTGGACAATAACCCGCTAGGTAGACAATTCTACTTCAAGCCGAAGCAGATTACAAACAATTCATGATTCTAGCACAACAAAAACAGTACTTCCTTTAATTTCCAAACTTATGTTTAAAAAAGAAATATATCTTAATCGCCGAAATACTCTATTATCAAAGATCACAACTGGCAAAATTCTTTTGCTAGGCAGCATTGAAAATCCGATCAATTTTGAGCACAATACCTATCCATTTCGACAAGACAGCAGCTTTTTATATTATATCGGTATCAAAAGTCCACGTTTGGCGGCTGTAATGGACACTGAGAAAAACGAGACCATACTATTTGGTGATGAAATGACCATTGACGATATTGTGTGGATGGGCCAACAGCAGACTTTAGCTGAAAAGGCTGACCTTTCGGGTATCAGCAAAATCCTACCTTTCAATCAACTCTTTGACTACCTTAACAAAGGAAAACAGGAAGATATTCACTACCTTCCTCCTTATCAGTCGCATAATAAGTTATTACTTGAGCAGCTAACCGGCCGTCCCGCAAATCAGCTCAAGCCCTCTGTGACTTTGATTAAAGCTGTCGTTGCGCAACGGAACATCAAATCGGCAGAAGAAATTATCGAATTAGAGAAAGCCGTAGATATTGCTGTTGATATGCACCGTATTGCTATGCGAATGACAAAACCTGGTCTTTACGAATATCAGATCAGCAATGCCATGCAACATTTTGCGCAAGATCAGGGAACGTCCTTCTCCTATCCTCCGATAGTCACAAAACGGGGTGAAATTCTGCACAATCATATGCAATTTCACCAGCTTTATGAAGGTGATCTCCTACTCAATGATTCCGGTGTAGAGACCGCTATGGGCTATGCTTCGGACCTGACCAGAACCTTTCCCGTAGGAAAACGTTTTACGGCTTTACAAGAGGAAATTTACCAGATTGTCTTACATGCGTTTAAATCAGCAGAACAGCTGCTGACGTCCGGAATACGTTTTAAAGAAATACATTTAAAAGCCTGTGAAGCGCTTGTAGACGGACTAATACAAACAGGATTTATGAAAGGCAACGCGCAAGATGCGGTCATGAATCACGCGCATGCGCTTTTCTTTCAATGTGGATTAGGCCATATGCTCGGTCTTGATGTGCATGATATGGAGGATCTTGGTGAACAATATGTAGGCTATACCGAAGCTGAGCCAAAAGATACCAAGACTTTTGGAATCAAATCGCTGCGACTAGGTAAGAAATTGGAGGCGGGCAATGTGCTTACCGTTGAACCCGGCATCTATATTATTCCTGAATTAACGCAGCTTTGGGAACAGCAAAATTTACACAAGGACTTTATCAATTATGATTTCTTAAAAAAACATCTCGATTTCGGCGGGGTCCGTATTGAAGATAATTATCTTATTGAAACAGATGGATACCGTCGTTTAGGAAAATACCTTGAACGCGAGATTCAGGAGATCTATCAGCTAAAAGACAATCCTATTGATTAATTAACGAACAACTCACATAATGATAAACCCAAAAAGTAAACTTAAATTCTTTTGGGGTCAACTCAAACAGATAAACAAATGAACAGCATTAAACAGTCGATCTTTATTATTCTAATACTGATTTTTCAGGTTCCAGCTTCCCTTTTTGCGCAGCGACTCTGGACAGATCATGGTGATCAATATTATGAATTCTCCGACAAAGGAATAGAAATGGTCAACCCAAAAAATGGGGTGCGCTCGATCTTCCTTTCACAGCAATCGCTTATTCCGAAAGGCGCAACAGCAGCCTTGAAAGTCGAAAATTTTTCCATTTCCAAAAACAAGGAGCTTATTTTGATCTATACCAATAGCAAAAGAGTATGGCGCGAGAATACAAGAGGCGATTATTGGGTTTACAACAAGAAGACCAATCAGTTGCAGCAACTAGGCCAAAAATTCCCGGCCTCACAACTGATGTTTGCGAAGTTTAACCCACAAGCAGATAAAGTCGCCTACGTTAATAAAGCCGACCATAATGTTTACATGGAAGATCTCGCCAATGGCAGCATCGTTTCCGTTACCAACGATGGAACAGACCGTTTAATCAATGGTACTTTCGACTGGGTATATGAGGAAGAATTTGGCTGTAAAGATGGTTTCCGCTGGTCGCCGGACGGTGCTTCCATTGCTTATTGGAAGCTTGATGCCCGCAACATCCGTAATTTTCTGATGATCAACAATACAGATAGCCTCTACTCCTATACCATTCCCGTGGAGTATCCTAAAGTTGGACAATCGCCGAGTGCCTGTTCGATATGGACCTATGAAATCGCTACTGGAAAAAATACCATGCTGAATATCCCGGGGGATCCCAACCAGCACTATATTCCCCGCATGGAATGGTGTCTTGATAGCAAGCAGGTCATCCTAGAGCAGCTCAACAGAAAACAAAATGAGAGCAAAATCTATACCGTCGCTCTCTCCGATAATAAAGCGCAAAACATACATCAGGAGCAAAGCGACTCGTGGATTGATATCAAAGCACGATGGAACAACAACGATCCTTCGGGATGGGACTGGGTTCAAGGTGGCAAGGCCTTTATTTGGGTCTCGGAAAAGGACGGCTGGCGCAAAATCTATCAGATTGATTTATCTGGCAACGAGAAGCTGGTTATGAAAGCGGACTATGATATGATCAATCTTGACTTTTTCGATCCGAAAAATGAAACGATTTATTTTACCGCCTCTCCAAGCAATGCAACGCAGAAGTATCTGTATAGTGTATCGACGAAAGGCGGAGTTCCAAAAAGACTGACCCCGGCCTCATACGAAGGCACCTGCGATTATGATATTTCAAAAGACGGTAAAATTGCCATCTTCAGCTTTAGCAACCGGGCAACATTAAAACACAATGCCGTTATTGAGTTACCGACACACAAAATACTCGTAGACTTTGATTTTAAACGTGAAAAAAAAGTCAGCGATGGTATTGCCAAGTTTTTTAAAGTTAAAACAACGGACGGTATTGAGTTAGACGGCTGGATGGTAAAACCACTTGATTTCGATCCCAATAAAAAGTATCCTGTCGTCTTTATGGTCTACGGCGAACCAGCATCACAAACTGTATTAGACAATTTTGGTGCAGGCTATAACAGTTTATATAAAGGAAATATGGCGCAGGATGGCTACATTTATATTTCTTTGGATAATCGCGGAACTCCTGCTCCTAAAGGCAGCTTGTGGCGAAAAAGCATCTACCGCAATATCGGACAGCTCAATATTCGCGACCAGGCTTCAGCAACACAAGAAATCCTGAAATGGCCTTTTGTCGACAATTCACGTGTGGCCGTCTGGGGCTGGAGCGGTGGCGGATCAAGCACGCTTAACCTGCTGGGACAATATCCTCAAATCTATAAAACGGGTATCGCCATTGCAGCTGTAGCAAATCAGCTCCTTTACGACAACGTATACCAAGAACGCTACATGGGCCTCCCCCAAGAAAATCTTGCAGACTTTGAAAACGGCTCTCCGCTGAAATATGCAAAAAACATCAAAGGTAATTTACTCTATATCCATGGAACCGGAGACGACAATGTGCATTATCAAAATGCAGAAGTCCTGATCAATGAACTGATCAAAAATAACGTGCAGTTCCAGTTAATGTCTTACCCCAACCGTAGCCACTCGATCAGCGAGGGACAAGGGACACATGAACATTTAAAAACATTATTTACAAACTATCTAAAATTACATTGCCCTCCGGGTGGAAGATAGACCGAATAGTTATCATTTACAGATGAAAAGAATACTATTATATGCATTGGGAACCTGCGGTCTACTGACCGCAGGCATACAGCAATCAGCGGCCCAGCTGATGAAAGAAAAAAATGAATTCACAAGAGCGGATTCACTGCGCGGATACCTGTCACCGCTGCGAACCTGCTACGATATCCAATACTACCATTTGGATGTTAAGGTAGATATAGACAATAAGTTTATTTCGGGTTCAAACCTTTTCCGTTTCAAGGCCACAACTGATTTTAATCGCCTGCAATTTGATCTTTTTGCAAATCTCAACGTAGACAAAGTCGTATATAAGGGGAAAGAACTTTCCTTTACCAGAGAACACAATGCTGTCTTTGTCGAATTTCCTGCGACTATCAAGAAAGGAATACAGGAAGAGTTTACGGTATATTACGAAGGCCATCCTAAAGAAGCGGTCAAAGCTCCCTGGGACGGCGGCTTTGACTGGAAAAAAGATAGCAATGGAAAGCCATGGGTGGCCACGGCCTGCCAGGGTATGGGTGCGAGTGTCTGGTGGCCAAACAAAGACCATCAATCCGATGAAGTGGATAGTATGCTGATTTCCATCGCTGTCCCAAAAGAGGTGATGAATGTATCCAATGGACGTTTGGTCAAGGTAGAAAAAATGAAGGATGGTTACACCAAATACCACTGGAAAGTTGCCAATCCGATCAACAACTATAATGTCGCCATCAACATCGGCGACTACGTTCATTTTAAGGAAAAATACAAAGGTGAAAAAGGGCCATTGGATATAGACTACTATATTTTGCGCGAAAACGATACGGCAGAAAAAAAAGCCCATCTTCAAAAAAACGCCAACCAGACCTTAGAAGCCTTTGAACATTGGTTTGGTCCATATCCATTCTATGAAGATGGCTATAAACTTGTTGAAACCTACCATACCGGCATGGAACACCAGAGTGCCATCGCCTATGGTAACCATTACCAGAATGGCTATCGCGGCGGGGATGCGTCGGGAACCGGCTGGGGACATAAATGGGATTTTATTGTGGTCCACGAATCTGGTCACGAATGGTTTGGCAACAATATTACTTCAGCTGATCTGGCCGATATGTGGATCCACGAAAGCTTCACTAATTATTCCGAAGGTTTATTTATCGACTATTTCTATGGTAAGGAAGCCAGCCAGGCTTACGCCCATGGTATCCGGAGCGGGATCCAAAATGATAGCCCCATCCAGGGCCCTTACCATGTAAATAAAGAGGGATCCGGGGATATGTATCCCAAAGGCGGTGTTATGCTCAACATGATCCGTACGATGATCGACAATGATGAAAAGTGGCGGAATATTCTCCGGGGATTAAACAGCAAGTTTTATCATCAACAAGTCGATTATACTGATATTGTCAACTACGTAAGCCAGCAGTCCGGCCTAGACCTGCTGAAAGTGTTTGAACAATATGTAAAGCATACTGCCATTCCTACACTGGAAATCAAACAAGATCCTTCAGGTAGAATATTAGGCCGCTGGATCAGCGAAGTCAAAGGCTTCCATATGCCCATACATATTGGCGTAAAAGGTCAAAAAAGAGAACTTATCCAGTTGGACCAACATTTCAGACCGATTAAAGTAGCCGGTTTAACGAAAGAGAATATCGATATTGATACGTTTAACTATTATGTCGGCGTATTGGTCGAATAAAAACAACTTCAACGTTACCAACATGAAATAAACACAGCGCCCCGAAAGCAATTTACTTTCCGGGGCGCTATATTTCTGAGCCACTCTTATCGCTCCATACCTCTTCCAAATTCGAATAAAACCTTCATGACTTCGCAGACATCTATAGCAATAAAAGCAAATTGAAGGTTCTTTCTGACCAATAAGATCAGACTCGTTCAGAAAAAACAGGAAATAGACCTACATTAGCGGATTATTGTCCTGATGAAAGATCAATACTGATTCCAGGCAGGTGGATCTACGCCAAGAAGATGTTTTACAAAATAGTCCCTTCTTTTTCGTTCACCATAATCTCCCCCGGAAGAATGCCCCATTCCAGGAACCATAATAAAATCATGATTCTTACGCGCTTTGATCAAGGCATCAACCAATTGGAAAGTCGATGAAGGATCCACATTATCATCAAGTTCTCCAACAATCAGCAAAAGATTTCCTTCCAGCTTAGCGGCATTTTCAATATTAGAGCTAGCCGCATATTCAGGACCTACAGGCCAGCCCATCCATTGCTCGTTCCACCATATTTTATCCATTCGGTTATCGTGACAACCACAGGAGGAAACGCCAACTTTGTAAAACTCGGGATGGAATAACAGCGCTCCAGTTGAACTTTGTCCCCCAGCAGATGTGCCATAGATCCCTACCCTGCCGATATCCATGTATTTATATTGTTTTGACGCAGCCTGCATCCAGGCAATTCGATCCGGAAAGCCCGCATCTTTCAGATTTTTCCAACAGACATCATGGAAAGCCTTCGAACGATTTGAGGTCCCCATCCCGTCGATCTGCACCACAATAAAGCCCAATTCAGCGAGTTCGTACATCCCGCTCGGGTTGCTGTAAAATGATTTTGGCACGAAAGAACTATGCGGTCCCGCATAAATGTATTCGATGACAGGATAGCTTTTAGCAGGATCAAAATTCGTCGGCCGAATAATAATCCCCCAGATATCCGTTGCGCCATCACGTCCCCTAGCTTTAAAAACCTCCGGTGCACGCCACCCTGCAGCTTCGAGCAGACTACTGTTTGTTTTCTCCAGCTCCATGATAAGACGGCCATTTTTGTCGCGCAATACTGAAATTGGCGGCTGATCGACCCGGGAATACGTATCCACAAACTGCGAATAGTCTTTATTGAAAAAAGCTTGATGATTTGCATTTTCTTCGGTCAGCAGTTTTAAGCCCTTTCCGTCTAAACCGATAGCGTAATAGTGGACCAAATAGGGATCTTCCGCAGCATTCACTCCGCTGCCTTCGAAAATAACCGTTCGTTTTTCAGCATCAACATGCACAACTTTTCGAACAACCCAGTTTCCTTTCGTTATCTGGTTCTTTACTTTACCAGTAATTCCATCATAGAGATACAGGTGGTTCCATCCATCACGTTCAGAGGCCCATACAATCTCCTTTCCATCGGCCAGATCCTCCCGGTATTTCTTGCCGCTATAATCAATAAAGGTCTTATTCTGCTCTTGAATCAGAAAACTCGAGGTACCGTTATTTGCATCCATCTGCATGACGCCATAGACTTGATGCCCCCGTTTGTTATACTCGAAGGTAAATGCTCTGCTGTCATCGCGCCAGGAAAGATCAGAAAGGTAAAATTGATTTGGTATGAGTGCAGCATCAAACACCGACAGTCGGTCTTTTTCAAGATCATATAAGATGGGTAATTTTTGCGCCAGCTCATCCCCGGGCTTCACGTAATCGCGTGTCTGAATTTTAGGCTGCAGCTGATCTTTAGGAGAAGATTCGATAAGCGTCAGTTACCTGATCTCTATTTTTTGAGTTTTTACTGTAGCCAGCTTACGGCTATCTGGTGCCCATTGAATGTCATTGCTGTAATAATTTGCCGTGTTGCCATCAAAGGTAATTTGTCGCGCTTCGTTTGTGTTTCCCTTTATTGCCAGGAATACATTATTATTGCGGATAAATGCCACATGTTTTTTATCTGGAGATTCGACTTCCCTATAGGCATTTCCTTGTTCACGCTGCCCCCAATATCGCGTATTTCGATCTTTATTTCCACTTGCAGCGCCCTGGCTCAATAGCGAGGAACGGCGGTTCCAGATCCACAGGTAGCCCGCGATATCGAGCGACACTTGATCCTGGTCCAGCAATTTTATCTGATCATTGGAAATAACACGATTTTCGATTTTCCGCCCCAGTTTTTCATCCACTAACGAAAATACTTTCGTCAGATCAAACAGCTGTTCTTTTGTTTTTGCCTGGGGATTGACCAAAATATACTCTTTTCCCTGCAACGTATTTCGATCATACCAAAAGAGATCCCCCTTATCATTCCAATAAAACTGGCCGGGCAGATTTTCAATTTTGTTGGTCAATTGTTTTTTTAAGTTTTGTGCACGTGTATAATCTGCCAAAGTTCCTTGACCAAACAGAAACTGTGCAGACAACAACAAAACTGCTGTACTAAGAAACTTCATACTTTCTTCGCTTAGGATTGATTAAATAATAGATCGGGATACCCAATAGTGCAATGATAATACCTGGCCAGGTATAATTGGGTTTGAAAATGACCATAAGCCCAATAAAGGCAAGTCCCATCAGAATATAAAGAATGGGAAGAAAAGGATAGCCAAATGCTTTATAGGGTCTGTTCAAATCTGGACGTGTGATACGGAGACGAATAATACCCGCAATCGCGAGTACATAAAATATGACTACCACACAGGTAATCATGTCCAATAAATCACCATATTTTCCGCTTAAACACCATATTGACGCAGCGACACATTGTATCCAGAGTGCCCAGCCAGGTACCGCATGCGCATTGAGCTTACCTGCCCTTTTAAAAAACAAACCGTCTTTGGCCATAGAATAATACACCCTCGCTCCTGCCAGGATAATCCCATTATTACAGCCAAAGGTGCTGATCATGATCATAATCGCTATAATAGTTATCCCAAATGGGCCAAAAACTTCTTGTGCGACACTCATGGCTACACGATCTTTTGGTGCATTGACCATAGCTTCCAAAGGCAATATGCCGGTGTACATCAAATTAGTCAGAAGATAGATTACGGTAACCAGTAAAGTCCCTAATGCAAGACTCAACCCGATATTACGTTGTGGATTTTTAATTTCACCGGCTACAGCGGAAGATGAGTGCCAGGAATCGCTGCTGAAGAGCGCACCGACCATAGCCGCAGAAAAAGCGCCCATTGCTGAAAACCCATCATAAGATGTGTAGGTTCCATCCGTATTTAAACGGCGCATTGACCAAAGTGAAATATTGTCCCAGTTCCAAGTCCAAACTTCATGTTTCAAAGCCAGGAATCCAAAGAGCAACAAGAGCAACAGGCTCCCGATCTTGATCAATGTGATGGATGTCTGTACGCGCTTTCCACTATTTACGCCTCTTGAATTAATATAGGTTAATACAATAATGACGGCAATTGCCAGCAGCTGCGCTGCCGATACCCGATAATCTGACCATTCTAGCAGGTAAACATCTTCATCCATAGAAGGGAAGAGATAGGCTGTAAATTTCGCAAAAGCAACCCCCACAGCAGCTATTGTCGCAGTTTGTATAACGGCAAAAAATGTCCAGCCAAATACAAAACTCAATACTGGCCCATAAGCCTCCCGAAGGTAGATGTATTGTCCTCCTGCTTTTGGAAACATCGCACTCAATTCACCATAGCTCAACGCTGCAGTCAATGTCATAAAACCACAGATCAGCCATACCACCATCATCCAGCCCGCAGAACCCGTGTTACGTGCGATATCCGCAGATACAATAAAAATCCCAGAACCGATCATACTTCCAACCACCAGCATAGTGGCATCCAGTAACCCGAGAGACTTTTGAAAAGCTTGTTTCGACTCACCCATAAACACCTAGTTATTAAAATGATAAAACTTCCAGTTTGTCTCGTAATCTGGCTTTAACTTCTCGCCCTTGATAATCGCTCTCAACATTTCCATCGGTAGATAATTTTCTTTGATCACACGGTCATGGAATGCAGCAAATGAAATTTTCCCTTGATCTACGACCTCCTCTTTGATACGCATCAATTGCAAGCCGCCTACGAGATAGGCCAGCTGATATAAAGGATCATAGGAACCTTCAAACGATCTCTTTACTTCACCATGCGCGTTAGCAGACTCAAATCCCACGCGGTTTACCAGATAATCGATGCATTGCTGCGGCGTCCACTCCCCTAAATGAAATTTAATACTAAAGGTTATTCTTGCACAGCGGTGCATGCGCCAAAATAACATCCCGATTCGCTCCTCCGGAGTTTTTGCAAATCCCTTGCTATACAGCAGCAGTTCCCAGTACAGTGTCCATCCTTCCGTCCAAAATGGCGTGTTAAATGCCTCTTCGCGGTAAGGCTTGTAACGCCTATTCATAAAATATTGCAGATGATGACCAGGAATCAATTCATGCTGGACTGTGCCACGGGAGAAATAAGGATTATTGCCACGCATACTCATCAATTTCGCCTGCTGATCCATCGTGTTTGTCGGATAGGATATGCTAATTTCCCGTCCGCCTGTAAAAAAGGGATTGACCCGCTGCCGTTCAGGTGTCATCATGATCATGCCCCAAGTCTCGTCTGCCAGCTCAGGAATATTCATGAGTTTATTTTGTTCAATAAATTGCTGTGCATCGTTATACAATCTCATGATGAGCTCCGGCTGTTCTCCAATGGGTACGTAGGAGTTTTTAACCTTTTCCTGTGCAGCCCGCCAGTCATCGCCGAACCCCATTTCACGGCTCGCTTTCAATAACTCGGCCTCACACCACTTAAACTCTTGATCAGCCAATTTTAAAAGATCGGCAGCGGTATAACTGATCATTTCTGCTTTGAGCCTTCGGTTTATCTCTTTTTCCCCAATAGGCCAACCAGCAATCTGACTACCGTCATCAAACACTTTCCAATCACTTTTTGCGGCCAATTTCTCCTTATAATCCGACAGCTTGCTTTTCACCTGCTGAAATATGGTGGGTACCCACCAGGTAAATTCAGGGTCGTATCCATTATAAAAATCGAAGGTGCTGGTGATCCTTAAGTCCAGTGAATTTAATAAGTCAACCAGAAAGTTAACATCTGAATAAGGAATATTGGTCTTTTCCTGAAGCGCAGCTATTGACCGATCGATTTCACCGGCAACCAGTGTCAGCTCTTTTGCGACATCTTCTCCTGCCAGACGTTTCCCTCTACGGCGTTCCTTTTCAAGTGCAAAAATTCGCTGTGCGAAAGGTAAATACACAGATAACCGGTTGTAATTCGACTCATCTTCTTTCAATGAGAGGAGATCACTTTTTAGTTTGCGCTTCAGTAAGATAAAATCTACCTGCCCCGATGTTTCGAGTTCTTCATAGGGGAACTTGTCCAGCTTGTTCAAATATTCGTTATCCAAACGCTGAAGACGTGCTAACTGTTCGGGCGAAGCGGCAGCCCGCTGATTGCCCCAGCCTTTGGGCATAGGGCCATAAAAATAGTTGATCGCCTCAACATCATGCCCATATTGTACAATATAAGGCTCTATAGGAGTTGTATGGTCGTATAATTTCATCTTTTGTGCATGCATGGAGACCGGGAATAGAAAGAGCAGTCCATAAAACAATGTTTTGGGAGCTATAAAAGAAAAAGAACGATTCATAATTCGGGTGTTGGTTTATATCATAATTTTATCAGTCGAAACGATCAGGCCTAAAACCAGCGATTTCAGCCTCTACTTTCTGTCCTGCCAATAAATCTGCAACAACTTTCCCATAGGCAGGGCCCAAGCTCAAGCCCATCATACCACCCCCGCCGGCAACTAGGACATTATCAAATTTTTTCAATCTTCCCAGATAGGGCAATCCATCAGGCGAGCAGGGTCTGTAACCATACCATATTTTTTCGCTTGGGTAATCGACCTTCAATTCCGGATAATATTTAGGAATGGATTCTACAATTCCGCGGACACGGTTTTCATAAATTTTGTCATTTGCTGGTCCCAATTCCATCGTACCGCTGAATCGGATCTGGCCATTCATGGGGGTTACAGCAACACGAGCCTCCAGTAATAATGCCGCATGATTCAATGTATTCTCTTTCTCGGGTTGATACATAAAAGAATACCCTTTTCCTGGCATAAGCGGCGTATTTACGTGCAACTTTGACGTCAACTGCGGCAAATATGCGCCACCAGTCAAGACAAAAGCATCCGCCTGAAAACTTCCTTTGTTGCTGATCGCCTCTTTCACCTTATTTCCGGCTGTTATAAATTTACTGACTTCAGTTTCTTCGAAAAAAGCGACCCCTGCGGCTTTCAAATATTGAATCAATTGCCGCATTAACTTTGGTGGGTATAATTTTCCATCACAGCGATAAAGTATAGCACCTAAAACATCCAGCTTCAGATTAGGCTCCAGTTCTTGAACGGCATTTCCCTCCAGAATATCGACATCAAGTCCAAGATCCTGGGCACGATGAGCCAATTCAATTTCTTCATGCTGCATTTCCTTGGATTTATACATCATCAGGATCCCGTTCTGCTTCAGTTCAAAATCAAACCCTTCCTCCTGCGCCAATTCATCATATAATCTGCTGCTGTAGAGATTCAAATCACGTATTGCAGTCGCATGCTGTTCTACGTGTGAGCGATTAGCATGTTTTAAAAACTTCAATCCCCAATTGATCATTCGTGGATTTAGCGAAGGCCGTACATAAAAAGGGCTTTTACTATTGAACATCCACTTTATCCCCTGCGCTACAATACCGGGGGCAGCCAAGGGCGTAAAATGACTGGGGACAATCATGCCGGCATTGCCATAAGAACAGTTATTGTCCAAGGTATTTTTTTCGAGAATTTTCACATCCCATCCGTCTCTCACAAGGTAATAGGCAGAAGCAAGTCCTGCAATTCCCGCACCAACGACGACAACCGTACCTCTATTATTTTCTTTCACGTTGCTCTTGTCTTATTAATTTTTTAAATCACCTGAACTATTAAATCACCTGAAAACCGCCAAAATAAGGATCCTCATCATCCAAGAAAATGGTATTATAGCCCGTTATCCGTGCCCAGCCTTCTATGGATGGGACAATAGCCGGTCTGCCATCCACAGTGGTTTCAGCCTCAATTTTACCGGTAAATTGTGACCCGATATAACTTTCATGTATAAACTCCATCCCTTTCTTGAGTTTCCTTTTAGCATACCATTGTGCCATACGGGCCGAAGTTCCTGTACCGCATGGTGAACGATCCAATGCATTGTCGCCAACCAGTACCGCATTGCGTCCCGACGAGTTGGGGAGTTTAGGATCCCCTGTCCATTGGATGTGAGTCAATCCATGTATATTGGCATCTTCGGGATGAACAAAAGAATATTTTTCGTTCAGCAGCTGCCGGATTATTTTTCCATAATGAATGAGCTGGCTGGCTGAATAAGAACTGATATCTTGAAAATTAGTCTGCGGGTCAATAATGCCGTAAAAGTTTCCACCGTAGGCAACGTCGACGCTGATGTTTCCTAGACCCGGGCAATCAACCGTTAAGGCTTCAGCATATAAAAAGGACTTGACGTTGGTAAGCTTTACGCTTTTCACCTTAGGTCCCTCTTGGACATAGTCGATATGTACAAGTCCAGCCGGAGTTTCCAACCTCAATTTTCCGGGAACTTTAGGTTGAACGAGCCCTTCCTCAATGGCAATCGTCACCGTACCGATCGTTCCATGTCCACACATCGGCAGAC
>Ga0222426_100253_pt1 | contig 49310 bp, 39 predicted proteins | sample 2B50Ametagenome_FD_180087 | JGI IMG/M metagenome (GOLD analysis project Ga0222426, IMG submission 180087) | Enriched microbial communities from leaf-cutter ant dump, University of Wisconsin, Madison, United States - 2B50A (version 2) | ecosystem: Environmental > Terrestrial > Nest > Insects nest...
AAGGAGAAGACGCCCTCCTTCACCGTCAGCCCCGACAAGCAGTTCTACTACTGCTTCGGCTGCGGCGCCGGTGGCAACGCGTTGGGCTTCATCATGGACCACGACAACCTGGACTTCGTCCAGGCCGTCGAGGACCTGGCCAAACGCGCCGGCATGGACATCCCCCGCGAGGAAGGCCGGCGCGGCAAGCCGCGGCAGCCGACCGACTCGCCGCTGTACCCGCTGCTGAGCGCTGCCGCCGACTACTATCGCCAGGCGCTGAAGAGCCACCCGGCGCGCAAGGCCGCGGTGGAATACCTCAAGGGCCGCGGCCTGACCGGCGAGATCGCCCGTGACTTCGGCCTGGGCTTCGCCCCGCCGGGCTGGGACAACCTGCTCAAGCACCTGGGCGGCGACAACCTGCAGCTCAAGGCCATGCTCGACGCCGGCCTGCTGGTGGAGAACCCCGACAGCGGCAAGCGCTACGACCGCTTCCGCGACCGGGTGATCTTCCCCATCCGCGACAGCCGCGGGCGGGTGATCGCCTTCGGCGGCCGGGTGCTGGGCGACGACAAGCCCAAGTACCTGAACTCCCCGGAAACCCCGGTGTTCCACAAGGGCCAGGAGCTCTACGGGCTGTTCGAGGCGCGCAAGAACAACCGCGACCTCGACGAGATCATGGTGGTGGAAGGCTACATGGACGTGATCGCCCTGGCGCAACAGGGCATCCGCAACGCCGTGGCCACCCTCGGCACCGCCACCAGCGAGGAACACATCAAGCGCCTGTTCCGCCTGGTGCCGAACATCCTGTTCTGCTTCGACGGCGACCAGGCCGGGCGCAAGGCCGCCTGGCGCGCACTGGAATCGGCCCTGTCGAACCTGCAGGACGGCCGCAAGATCCGCTTCCTGTTCCTCCCCGAGGGCGAGGACCCGGACAGCCTGGTCCGCGCCGAAGGCCCCGACGCCTTCCGCGCGCGCCTGGCCCACCAGGCCCAGCCGCTGGCCGACTACTTCTTCCAGCAGCTGATGCAGGAAGCCGACCCCAGCACCCTGGAAGGCAAGGCGCACCTGGCGACCCTGGCCGGCCCGCTGCTGGAGAAGATCCCCGGCAACACCCTGCGCCTGCTGATGCGCCAGCGCCTGGGCCAGCTCACCGGGCTGAGCGGCGAGGCGCTGAACCAGCTGAACGCGCCGCGCGCAAGCGGCGGCCAAAGCCATGCCCAAGGGCACGGCCAGGCCACGCCAAGCGCCGCCCCGGACAGCCATGCGCACGAATACAGCGACTACGATGTAGGCCACTTCGCCGATCACGGCGAGCCCAGCTACCAGGACAGCGCCAGCTATTTCGAGGCGCCGTCGGATTTCGCTGGCGGCAAAGCGGGCAAGAAGCCCTGGAAGGGCGAGCGCAAATGGGACGGCAAAGGTGGCAAGGGCGGCAAGCGCGGCGACTTCGCCCCACGCCAGCCGCGCACCGAGATCAGCGTCGAATCGCCCACCCTGACCGCGCTGCGCACCCTGCTGCACCACCCGCAGCTGGCGCAGAAGGTCGAGGACGCCAGCCATTTCGCCAACGAAGGGCAGACCTACTCGCAGCTGCTGGCGGCGCTCGTCGAAGCGCTGCAGAAGAACCCGAAGCAGCGCTCGATGCAACTGATCGCGCGCTGGCACGGCACCCCGCAAGGACGCCTGCTGCAGGCCCTGGCGGAAAAGGAATGGCTGATCGACCAGGGCAATCTTGAAAAGCAGTTCTGCGACACCATTACTACACTTGCACACAGTCAGCTGCACAACAGCCGCGAGGCGCGGCTGCGCAGCGTGATGCAGAAGAGCCCCAGTGAACTGACTGACGAAGAGAAAGCTCTATTGAGGGAACACTTCAGCAATGCCTCTTCACCAGGCCTCCAGAGCTGAACTGGCGCCTGAAGCCTCGAATCTGGTATAATCCTCGGCTTATTTCAGCCCGCCAAGACCTTCAGTGGATAGGGTGTTATGTCCGGAAAAGCGCAACAGCAATCTCGTCTCAAAGAGTTGATCAGCCGTGGTCGTGAGCAGGGCTACCTGACTTACGCGGAGGTCAACGACCACCTGCCGGAGGATATTTCCGATCCGGAACAGGTGGAAGACATCATCCGCATGATCAACGACATGGGGATCAACGTATTCGAGACAGCCCCGGATGCGGATGCCCTGTTGCTGGCCGAAACCGATACCGACGAAGCCGCAGCCGAAGAGGCCGCCGCCGCCCTGGCCGCGGTGGAGAGCGACGTCGGCCGCACCACCGACCCGGTGCGCATGTACATGCGCGAAATGGGCACCGTGGAACTGCTGACCCGCGAAGGCGAGATCGAAATCGCCAAACGCATCGAGGAAGGCATCCGCGAAGTCATGAGCGCCATCGCCCAGTTCCCTGGCGCGGTGGACGGCATCCTCGACGAATACCAGCGGGTGGTCAGCGAAGGCGGCCGCCTGTCCGACATCCTCAGCGGCTACATCGACCCGGACGACGGCTCGGTTCCCGCCGAGGAAGTCGAACTCGACCTCAAGGACAAGGGCGGCGACGCCAAGGCCAAGGATGACGAGGAAGAGGACGAGGAGTCCGACGACGACAGCGAAGACGAAGGCGACGGCGGTCCGGACCCGGAAGAGGCCGCGCGCCGCTTCGGCCTGGTCGCCGACCAGCTGGACAAGACCAAGAAGGCGCTGAAGAAGCACGGCCGCGGCAGCAAGCAGGCCGATGCGGAAATGCTCGCCCTGGCCGAGCTGTTCATGCCGATCAAGCTGGTGCCCAAGCAGTTCGACGCCCTGGTCACCCGCGTGCGCGACGCCCTGGACCAGGTGCGCCGCCAGGAACGCGCCATCATGCAACTGTGCGTGCGTGACGCCCGCATGCCGCGCGCCGATTTCCTGCGCCTGTTCCCCGGCCGGGAAACCGACGAAGCCTGGGTCGACAGCGTGCTCAAGGCCAAGCCGAAGTACGCCGAAGCCCTGGAGCGCGTGAAGGACGACGTCATCCGCAACCAGCAGAAGCTGTCCGCGCTGGAAAGCAACGTCGACCTCAAGGTCTCGGAAATCAAGGACGTCAACCGCGCCATGTCCATCGGCGAGGCCAAGGCCCGCCGCGCCAAGAAGGAAATGGTCGAGGCGAACCTGCGTCTGGTGATCTCCATCGCCAAGAAGTACACCAACCGCGGCCTGCAGTTCCTCGACCTGATCCAGGAAGGCAACATCGGCCTGATGAAGGCGGTGGACAAGTTCGAATACCGCCGCGGCTACAAGTTCTCGACCTACGCCACCTGGTGGATCCGCCAGGCGATCACCCGCTCGATCGCCGACCAGGCGCGCACCATCCGCATCCCGGTGCACATGATCGAGACGATCAACAAGCTCAACCGCATTTCCCGCCAGATGCTCCAGCAGTTCGGCCGCGAGGCCACGCCGGAGGAGCTGGCCAAGGAAATGGAGATGCCCGAGGACAAGATCCGCAAGGTGCTGAAGATCGCCAAGGAACCGATCTCCATGGAAACCCCGATCGGCGACGACGAGGATTCCCACCTGGGCGACTTCATCGAGGACGGCAACGCCAGCTCGCCGATCGAGTCGGCCACCGAGACCGGCCTGATGGAAACCGTGCGCGACGTGCTCGCCGGCCTCACCCCGCGCGAGGCCAAGGTGCTGCGCATGCGCTTCGGCATCGACATGAACACCGACCACACCCTCGAAGAGGTCGGCAAGCAGTTCGACGTCACCCGCGAGCGCATCCGCCAGATCGAAGCCAAGGCCCTGCGCAAGCTGCGCCACCCCAGCCGCTCCGAACAGCTGCGCTCGTTCCTCGACGTCGAGTAAAGCACGCACCACGAAGCACCGGAGAAGCCCCGCCACGCGGGGCTTTTTCTTTTTTGGAGCCACCACATCACAAGAGATTGCCTCAAGACCGGCATCGAGACGCAGCCCAGTTACGTGCCCCTGGCGGCGTACCCGACTCCTGGCCTGTAGTTGCCTCAGCATGGAATTTGCAGATACCGAAAACAAGGAATGCAGAAATTTCCGGCACAAATTCTCACAATCGATTGTTTTTAATGATTAAATTTCTCGCCAAAGAAAATGATCGGCCCTGAATTTGTAGATATGCAATAATTCATGTAGTCCATCGGGAACACCGACAATGCCAGCCTTCCAGCATCACGACCTTTGCCTGTTGAACCCCGCTTTCGACTCCCCTCTTGTCGACGTGGTGACGGAACTTGAGCACCTGCGTCGCCTGCGGCTGGGAGGCAGCACCCCCGCCCCGGTCTTCTTCCAGCTCAAGTACATTTTCCACATGCTGGAAAGCCTCGGCTCGGCACGCATCGAGGGCAACCACACCACGCTGGCCGATTACGTGGAAAGCCGACTGGAGGCCAAGCCCGCCAAGCTGGCTGACCAGCTTCGCGAGATGGCCAACATCGAGGAAGCCATGAGCTTCGTCGAAGAGCACTTCGAGCCGGGTCAGGATGTCACGGAGCACTTCATCCGTGAGCTGCACGCCATGACAGTACAGGGGCTGGAACGGGAAGGGGACGCCACTCCCGGAGCCTATCGGCAGGGGCCGGTCAAGATATCCCAGTCCGAACACCTGCCGCCCGAGGCAGTTGCCGTGCCGCAGTACATGGCCGAGTTGGTCCAGTTCATCAACCGACCGGATCCGGCGAAATACGACCTCATCAAGGTGGCCTTGGCGCACCATCGCTTCGCCTGGACCCACCCCTTCGGCAACGGCAATGGCCGGGCCGTACGACTGCTTACCTACACGCTGCTCATCAAATACGGCTTCAACGTGAAAGCGGGCGGCCGCGTGCTCAACCCCACCGCCGTATTCTGCAACGACCGGGACCAGTACTACGCCATGCTGGGACTGGCTGATACCGGCACGCTGAATGGTCGCGAAGCTTGGTCTGTCTACGTGCTCAGCGGCATGCTGGACGAGCTGCGCAAGGTGGATCGGTTGACCGACGCGAGTTACCTCACCGGGCACATCCTCGTCCCGGCGCTGCACCATGCCCGCGAGCGCGAATTGATCACCCCGATGGAAGAACGGGTGTTGCTGGAAACAGCCCGACAGGGCATTGCCAAAGCCAGCGACTTGAAGGGCGCCATGCCTGAGCTGTCCGAGCGCCAGCGGACCTACCAGATCGGCAAGCTGGTGGAACGTGGCATGCTGGCCCCCATTCGCCCGGGTGCCCGGCAGTACACGGTTGGCTTCGCCAACAACTCCCTGCTCCGCGGCGTCATCCGGGCGCTATCCCATGAGGGCTTCATTCCGGAGACGCTGAACCAACCGCGATGATCTGGAACTTGGCCCAGATATTGGGCCCAGCAGGGCTCGAATCCGGAACCAAGGACCTTGCCAAGGAGCCGATCTCCACGGAAGCCCCTATCGGCGACGACGAGGATTCCCGCTTGAACGACTTCATCGAGGACGGTCACGCCGGTTCGCCGATCGAGCCGGCCACCGCGACGGGTACGATGGAAACCGTGCGCGACGTACTCGCCGCCCCCCTGTGCCACAACCACGCCCACACCGCTGGCACATCCCCAACAACTCATCTACCATTCCTCGCTTGTGGGCCTATAGCTCAATGGTCAGAGCAGGGGACTCATCGAAAGGTGCCGCCACGCAGGAATGCGTGGACGGGAACGGGATGAATTCAGGGAAACCTCAGCGGCGCACATGCGGCCGGTGGCAACCCTGAGCCAAGCCATCGGTACACCGATGGAAGGTGCAGAGACTACCTGGGGGCTTGAGTGCCCTTGATCACAGGCTGTGAGCGTCCCGCACCCCATCCGCCCCAAGGCGAAGGGTGAAGAGATAGTCCGCGCCGGAGGGAAACCCCCGGAACACGCGAATCCCTTGGTTCCAGGTTCGAGTCCTGGTGGGCCCACCAATCACGCTTCCGACGCATTGTCCGAACCATCCAGCAGTCGTGTCTGTCGCTCCGGCACGGACTCCATTGCATCGATGCAGGACATCTGCTCACACGCACTTCATTCAAATCCGGTGCCGGGCGGCGCTCGGCCGTCTACCGTTTCGAACCATTGATGCGCCGCGTGCGCGTCTGATCCCCCGCCTGCCAAGCCGCCACATGAAACAACCCGACCCCTCCTGGAGCGCGGCCAGCGCCACCCTGCCAGCCCTGCTCGGCCTGTTCATGGTCGGCATTCCGACCGGCTTTCTGTCGTCGTTGACCACCTTGCGGCTGGATGCGGCGGGGCAGACGTCGCTGGTGGTCGGCGTGGTGTCGTCGGCGTATTTCCTGGGGCTGACGCTGGGCGCGATCTTCAATGACCGGGTGATCTCGCGGGTGGGGCATATCCGTGCCTACAGCGGCTTTGCCTGCGTGATCACGGTGACCGCGCTGCTGCAGGGGCTGGGCGACAGCGCGTGGCTGTGGACTTTGCTGCGCTTCTTCTACGGCTGGGCCACGGTGGGCGTGTATCTGGTCATCGAGAGCTGGCTGCTGCTGGCCACGCCGCCGCAGGCGCGCGGGCGGATCCTGGCGATCTACATGGTGGCGCTGTACGGCTCGATGATGCTGGCCCAGATCAAGCTGGGCGCGATCATGGCGATCGGGCCGATGGCACCGTTCCTGGTCGCCGGCGTGCTGGCCTCGCTGTCGACCCTGCCGATCGTGATCCTGCCGCGCACCACGCCGACGGTAGAGCAACTGGACGCCCTGCCCCTGCGCCAGGCCTGGCAGGTGGCGCCGACCGGGGTGATCGGCAGTCTCGGCTCGGGCGTGGCGCTGGCCGCCATCTATGCGCTGCTGCCGCTTTACCTGCAGCGTTCGGGCTGGGCCGAAGGCCAGGTCGGACACCTGATGGCGGCCACGATCCTCGGCGCGATGGTGCTGCAGTACCCGGTGGGACGCTGGTCGGACCACCAGGACCGCCGCGTCGTGCTGATCGTGCTGGGCGCCCTGTTGCTGGCCACGGCCATCGGCCTGCTGGTATTGCCGCTCGGCCTCGGCGGCCTGATGGTGGCGCTGTTCATGCTGGGCGGCATCGTGTTCACCATCTACCCGGTCTCGGTCAGCTTCGCCGCCGACCGCACCGACGCCAGCCGGCTGGTGCCGATGATCCAGGCGCTGCTGCTGATCAACTCGGCCGGCTCCGCACTGAGCCCGCTGGCCATCGCCGCAGTGATGGGCCGGATCGGCCCGCGCGGCTTCGTGTGGAGCTTCGCCATCATCGGCGCGCTGCTGGTGGCGCTGTTCCTGTGGCGCAAGAACAACCGCGCCGCGCCGGAAGAAGTCACCCCGTTCACCGCCGCCCCACCGCTGTCACCGGCCGGCGTGGAGCTGCGCGTGACCGAGGAGCTGGGGAGCGACGAAGCACCGTGACTCCCCTGGACGGAAAGTCCGCCCACCCGTCACTTGAGCATCGGCTTGTTACTAATGGCAATGCTTTTCAGTAGCAAATTGACAGATGAGCCCGTGAGGCTGCGGCATCCATCCCGCCACCCGGTTGATCACCCTCGGGATCGGGCTCCGGAATGAGCGGACACCTTCCGGCTCGAACTCCGGTTCACCGGCCATCGCACAATGCACCCGCGGCACACCGCAGGGTCTTGCCTGCCCCTGCCACTTGATAATGCCCATAATGGGCATTATCGTGCCCATTATGGGCAATCAAGACAGACACAAGGTCAGCGAAGCCGCAGCGCTCTACGCCAGCAGCAGCTTGTCCGATGCGCTTTTCGGAACCACCCGACGCCAGGTGTTGGCCCGCCTCTTCGGACAGCCGGGGCGTGGTTTCAGCGTCAGCGAACTCATCCATGCCACCGGTGCGGGCAGCGGCGCGATCCAGCGCGAGCTGGCCAGGCTGGCCGGAAGCGGCCTGTTGAGCGTCGAGCGCACCGGCAACCAGAAGCGCTATCGCGCCAATCCGCAATCCCCGATCCACGACGAGCTCGTCTCCATCGTCCGCAAGACCTTCGGCCTGGCCGATCCGCTCCGCGATGCGCTGGCTCCCCTGCGTGCCCGCATCGCCGCGGCCTTCATCTACGGGTCGGTGGCGGCAGGGCGGGACACAGCGGACAGCGACATCGACCTGATGCTGGTCGCCGATGACCTGACCTACGCCGAAGCCATGACCGCGCTTCATCCCGCGATGGAACAAGCTGGCCGCACGATCAACCCCACGATCTACTCGCGCGACGAACTGTCCAGCCGCCTGGCCAGCGGCAACAGCTTCATCACCCGCGTCCTTGCACAACCCCGCATCTGGCTGATCGGAGACGATCATGACCTCGCCCCTGGATAACCTTGCCGGCCCCGGCAAGCCGCTCGCGGTCGAACCGCCGGATGCCGCCGAGGTTGCCGGCTTGCTGCGCTCCGGTCACGCACGCCTGATCGACGCACTCAATGAAACGCTTTCGCCCGAGAGCCGCTTCGATCTTGCATACAACAGCGCGCACGCGTTGTGTCTCGCCGCCCTGCGCCGCAAGGGCTTCCGGGCACGCCATCGCTACATCGTCTTCCAGGTTCTGCCGCACACGCTGGAACTTGGTCCCGAGGTCTGGCGCGTGCTCGCGAAGGCGCATGACCTGCGCAACCTCGCCGAGTACGAAGGCCACGTCGACGTGGAAGAAGCCCTGCTGCGGGATGTCATCATCGCCTGTCGCATCATCGCCGACAGAATCGACATCCACGGACAGGACTGAGATACGCAAACAAGTCGCTTCCGCGTCGCTCCCCGACTCAAGCCCCGTCATCCGCCCCGCCCGCCTTCGGCGGCACATACCGCGGCACCTCCGGAGAGCCTTCCTCGCGGTCCCGGTACAGCGCCGCGCGCACCAGCAGCATCAGCGTGATCGGGGTGGTCAGGGCGAGGAACACGCCGATCAGGATCTCGTTGAAGATCGGGCGACCGTGCAGCACCGAGAAGCAGGTGATCGAGCCGGCCAGCATGAAGAAGGTGCCCAGGGTGGTGCCGAGGGTCGGCGCGTGCACGCGCTGGTAGAAATTCTTCAGCCGCAGCAGGCCGAGCGAGCCGATGAAGGCGAACAGCGCGCCCAGCATCACCAGCGCCGCCACCGTGATCGCCGCCCAGGGCGGCAGGGCATCGAGATGGCTCATTCGATCACCTGCCCGCGCATCAGGAACTTGGCCAGCGCCACGGTGCCGGCGAAGCCGAGCAGGGCGATGATCAGGCCGGCTTCGACATACAGCACGCTGCCGCTGCGGATGCCGATGGTCAGCAGCAGGATCATCGCATTGACGTACAGCGCGTCCAGCGCCAGCACGCGATCCTGCGCGCGTGGACCGCGCACCATGCGCACGATCGAGCAGGCCATCGCCAGCAGCAGCAGGCCCTGCGCACCGAGGATCGAGGCATGCAGCAGCAAATGGCTCATCGGAAGATCTCCAGCAGCGGGCGTTCGTAGCGCTGCTTGATGGTGTCGATCCAGCTCTGCGGGTCGACCAGGTCCAGCACGTGGATCAGCAGCCGTTTCGTGTCGGGGTCGTGGCTGACCCAGATCGTGCCGGGCGTGGAGGTGATGATGCAGGCCAGCACCACCAGCCCGTGGCGATCATCCAGCTGCAACGGCACGGACACGAAACCGGAGTGCATGCGGCGCTCGCGGCGCAGCACGATGCGCGCCACGGCAAGGTTGGAGCGGACGATGTCCAGCATCACCCGTGCGAACAGCCCGACGAACAGGTGCGCATGGCGCAGTCGCACCCGCGGCGGTTGCAGCAGGGCGAACAAGCGGCCCAACCCCATGCCAAGCAAGGCTCCCAGCAGGATCGAACCGGGCGACAGGCTCTGGCCGAACAGCAGCCAGATCAGCAGCAGCAATGCCGACAACAACGGATGGGGCAGCCAGCGCCGGATCATCGCGGAACCTCCGCCGCCGGCAGCACGGCATGGATGTAGCTGGCCGGCGCATGCAACTGGCGCGCGGCTTCGCGCAGATAGTCCAGCGGTCGCGCGGCGAACACCGTGAGCCACAGGCACAACCCCAGCAGCAAGGCGATCGAGGCGGTCTCGACCAACCGCACGCGGGGGAACAGCCGTTCCGGTTCGACCCAGAAAATCTGGATGCCGGCGCGGCACATCGCGATCACCGTGCCGAACCCCGCCATCACCACCAGCGCGAACAACACCATCGCGCCGATCGAACCGGCCTCCAGCATCGCGCGCAGCAACGCGAACTTGGCCAGGAAACCGGACAGCGGCGGCAGTCCGGCCAGCAGCACCGCACAGCAGCAGAAGCTCAGACCCAGCATCGCGATCGGTGCGGAGATCACCACCAGGCTTTCGTCCTCGGCCGCATAGCGGCTTTCACCGGGCTGGCTGTCGCCGACCTGTTCGTACGGTTCCAGCAGCAAGGTATCGTCGGTGTCGTCGTCGCCGTCGGAGGCGAGCAGGCCAGCGACCAGGAAGAACGCGGCGATCGCCAGGGTCGAAATCACCAGGTAGGCCAGTGCGGCCGTGGTCGCCGCCGGCTGTTGCAGGCCGATCGCGCCGAGCAAGGTGCCGGAAGAGACCAGCACGTTGTAGCCGGCCAGCTTGGCCAGATCGCGCGCGCCCAGCATGCCGACGGTGCCGGCCGCCACCGTGGCGATGCCGCCCCACAGCATCCAGCCGCTGCCGAAGTGCGCCGAGGCTGCACCCGCGCCATCGCCGAACAACAGCAGGCCAAGGCGCAGCAGCACGTAGATGCCGACCTTGGTCATCAACGCGAACATCGCCGCCACCGCCGGTGCCGACGCCGCATAGGTACGTGGCAGCCAGAAGCCCATCGGCCACATCGCGGTCTTGATCAGGAAAGCCGTGCCGAGGATCGCCGCACCCGCATGCAGCAGGGCGCGGGTCCGTTCGGGCACCTGCGGCACCAGTTCGGCCAACGCCGCCATGTTCAGCGTGCCGGTGACACCGAAGATCAGGCTGGCACCGAGCAGGAACAGCATCGAGGCGATCAGGTTGACCGCGATGTAATGCAACCCCGCGCTGACCCGGCGCGCCCCGGAGCCGTACAGTGCCAGGCCGTAGGAAGCCGCCAGCAGCACCTCGAAGAACACGAACAGATTGAACAGGTCGCCGGTGAGGAAGGCGCCATTCAAACCCACCAGCAGGAATTGCAGCAGTGGCTGGAAATGGCCGCCGCGATGCTGCCAGCGGCCCAGCGCATACGGCAGCACCGCCAGCCCAAGCACGCAACTCAGCAGCACCATCAGCGCCGCCAGATGGTCGGCCACCAGCACGATGCCGAAACGTGCCGGCCAGTCGCCGAGGCGATAGACCGTGGCCATCGTGCCCTCGGCGGAAACCTTCAGCATCAGCAGCGCCGCCACCAGCACCAGCGTCGCGCACGAGGCGACGCTCAACGCCAGCACGCTGCGCCGCCGCTTTTCGCCCAGCAGCAATTGCAGCGCCGCCACCAGCAGCGGCAGCACGATCGGCAGGATCGGCAGATGACTGCTCATGCGCTGCCGTCCTCGCCATCGACGTGGTCGTTGCCGGTCAGTCCGCGCGAGGTCAGCAGCACCACCAGGAACAGCGCGGTGGTGGCGAAGCCGATCACGATCGCGGTAAGCACCAGCGCCTGCGGCAGCGGATCGGCATAGGTGGCGATGTCGGCGCCTTCGCGCAACACCGGGTCGGCACCGGTGCGCAGGCCGCCGATGCAGAAGATGAAAAGATTCACCGCGTAGGAGATCAGGGTCAGTCCGATGATCACCTGGAAGCTGCGCGGACGCAGCAGCAGCCACGTGCCGGAAGCAGCGAGGATGCCGATGGCGATGGCCAGTACCAGTTCCATCAGTCGTCGCCTCCCGTGGCCTGGCCGCCGCGTTGCCGTGGCTGGCGCAACGACTGGTGCGCCAGCGCGATCAGCAGCAGGGTGGTGGCGCCGACCACCACCACGAACACGCCCAGGTCGAACAACAGCGCACTGGCCAGCGGCAGGCGCCCCAGCAGCGGCAGATCGACGTACTGGAAGTGGCTGGTCAGAAACGGGTGACCGAACAGCAGTGAGCCCAGCCCGGTCAGCACCGCCAGCAACAGGCCGGCACCGATCCAGCGCACCGGCAGCACGCGCAGGCGCGACTCCACCCAGCGCGCGCCACCGGCCATGTACAGCAGGATCAACGCCACCGCGACGGTGATGCCGGCAACGAAGCCACCGCCGGGCAGATCATGTCCGCGCAGGAACAGGTGCAAACCGAACAGCACGATCACCGGCGACATCAACTGGATGATCAGACCGGGGATCGCCATGAACTCGCGCAGCGAGCGGTCGTGGCGATCATCCCCGGCCTGCTGCCGGCGCTGCTGCAGCGGCGCATCGAGGCTTTCCGCAGCGGGACGGAAGCGACGCAGCAGGCCGAACACGGTCAGCGCCACGATCGCCAGCACGCTGATCTCGCCCAGCGTGTCGAAGCCGCGGAAATCGACCAGGATCACGTTGACCACGTTGCGGCCACCGCCCTCGAGATAGGCACGCTCCAGGAAGTAGTGCGAGATCGAGTCACCCACCGGATGCATCATCGCCGCGTAGGCCAGGCCGGCCATGCCTGCGCCGACCGCCAGCGCGATCAGCACGTCGCGCCAGCGGCGCAGCTTCTGGCGCCGGGTTTCCGCGACCAGCCCGGCGATGCGCGGCGGCAGCCAGCGCAGGCCGAGCAGAATCAGAATGGTGGTGACCACCTCCACCAGCAGCTGGGTCGACGCCAGATCGGGGGCAGACAACCACACGAAGCTGACGCAGGAAACCAACCCGGCGCCGCCGGTCAGGATCAACGCCGCCAACCGGTGGAACTTCGCCTGGCGCGCCGCTCCGACCGCGCAGGTGGCACCAAGCAGCCACAGCAGCGCGAATGCCGGATCCACCGGCGACCCGCGCGGGCCGGGATCGAACGGCACGCTGAGCGCGGCAAGACCACCGGCAAGCAGCGCCAGCAACACGATCAGCGACAACTGCGACTGCAGCCGCCGGGCGGGAAAACGGCGCTCAATCCATTGCGGGACATCCGCCGCGAACAGCGCCATCGCGCGATCGAACAGGCGTCGGCCGCTGAGTCTCCCGATCAACGGCGCTGATTCCCATGCCGGAAAGTGCCAACGCAGACGTGCGTACAACAGGCAGCCGGCAACAAAGGCGAACACGCTCATCAGCAGCGGCACGGTCAAGCCATGCCAGATCGCCAGGCTGTAATCCGGCAGGCCGGTGCCCAGCACCGAACCGGCGGCCAGCCGCAACACCGGCCCGATCACCCGTCCCGGCAACACGCCCACCAGCAGGCAGGCCAGCGCCAGAAAGCCGATCGGAAAGCACATCCACAGCGGCGGCTCGTGCGGCTGGCGCGGCAGATCCGCGGGGACGCGACCGAAGAACACGCCGCGCACGAAGCGGATCGAATAGGTCACGCCGAACGCGGCAGCCGCCACCGCGATCACCACCGACACCACATCCAGCAGCGGCCCCTGCTCCACCGCCAACGTCTCGGCAAAGAACATCTCCTTGGACAGGAAGCCGTTGAGCAGCGGCACGCCGGCCATCGCCGCGCCGGCGATCAGCGCCAGCGCGGCGGTCACCGGCATGAACCGGCGCAGCCCGCCGAGCCGGCGCAGGTCACGCGTGCCGGCCTCGTGGTCGACCGCGCCGGCGGCCATGAACAGCGAGGCCTTGAAGGTGGCGTGGTTGACGATGTGGAAGATCGCCGCCACCACGCCCAGCGCACTGCCCAGCCCGATCAGCATGGTGATCAGGCCGAGGTGGCTGATGGTGGAGTACGCCAGCACGCCTTTCAGGTCCTGCTCGAACATCGCCGAATACGCGCCGACCACCAGGGTGGCCATGCCGACCCCGCCGACGATCCAGTGCCACTGGCTGGTACCACCGAGCACCGGCCACAAGCGCACCAGCAGGAACACCCCGGCCTTCACCATGGTGGCCGAATGCAGGTAGGACGAGGCTGGCGTGGGCGCCGACATCGCCTGCGGCAGCCAGAAGTGGAACGGGAACTGCGCGCTCTTGGTGAAGGCGCCCAGCAGGATCAGCAACAGCATCGGCAGGTACAGCGGATGCTCGCGCACCAGATCGCCCGCGGCCAGCACCGCATCCAGCTCGTAGCTGCCGGTGATGTGGCCCAGCAGCAGCACGCCGGCGAACAGGCACAGCCCCCCGCCCGAGGTAACCACCAACGCCATCCGCGCCCCATCGCGCGCCGAAGCGCCGTGGTGCCAGTAGCCCACCAGAAGGAACGAGAACAGGCTGGTCATCTCCCAGAAGAACACCAGCTGGATCAGATTGCCGGACATCACGATGCCCAGCATCGAACCCATGAAGGCCAGCAGCAGCGCGAAGAAACGCCCCAGCGGATCCTCCGGCGACATGTAGTACCGCGCGTACAGCCCGACCAGCGCACCGATGCCGCAGACCAGCAGCATGAACAACCAGGCGAAACCATCGACCCGCAGCAGCAGATCCAGTCCCAGCCCCGGCACCCAGGGAATACGCAGATGCCAGACACCACCGGCCACGATCCGCGGATAAAGCACCAGCGTCATCAACAAGCCGCCCAGTGCGGTGACCACCATCAGCCACGCCGCGCGATTGTGCCCGTGCCCGCGCATCAGCCACGCCGTCATCGCCGCCACGAACGGCAGACCGAGGATGAAGGCAAGCAGCAGGTGATCGGGCATCGGTGACTGGCGCTCTGTGGAAAGATCGTCGGTATCGCCGGAATCGTGTTGCTGCCTCGCCACGTCAGTGGCAACGCGTGCAGGCCATCCCGTACCCGATCATTGCGATCGGGCACGAGGCCATCATCACGATGGCCTCGATTCTATCGCTCCCTTCGCGCGGGCCACAACGAATCTGCACGGCAGCTCCACGCCGCCTCCGTAACATCTGCGAGGTCCCGCGGATGCCGCTGGCAGTCCGCTTGCATTCCCCGCCTGGAGAAAACCGATGAGATCTTCCGTCTTGCACCGGCATAACCGTGCTGGCCGTGCCGCCGTCTTCCTCGCACTGGCGCTGGCCAGCGGCAGTTGCCTGGCACAGCAATCGCCGGCGCTGGACCGGGTCAGCGTGTGGCTGGGGGGCTATGACGCCCACGCCGACACCACCATCGGCGCCAGCGATCGAAGCGGCAACCTCAACGGCGATTTCAATCTCGAGGACGACCTTGGCTTCAAGGATCACAAAGGCGTGCCGCGCGCGCGACTGGATTTCCTGGTCGGCGACAGCCAGGGCTTCTCGCTGGACTACTACAGCGTCAATCGCGACCGGACCCATCGCCTGGCCCGCTCGATCAGCTACGACGGCAATGATTACGGCGCCGCTGCCGAGGTGCACGGCAAGCTCAACTTCGACTTCGGCAGTGCCTCGTACCGTTGGTGGTTCGGCCAGGGCAACGACGTGTTCGGCCTCGGCGTGGGCGGCGCCTATTACCGCGTGCACGCCGCGATCGACGGCCAGGCCAGCGTCAACGGCGAATCGGTTGGCGAGGTATCCAGCAGCAGCAGCGACAGCGCCTGGGCGCCGATGCTGCAACTGGGCTGGCGCCATGCCTTCAACGACCAGTGGCGGATGTACGTCGACGCCGCCGGCGTGAAGAAAAATGGCGGCCGTCTCAACGGTCACATCGTCAACGCCGCGCTCGGCGTGGAATGGTTCCCGTGGCAGAACGTCGGCTTCGGCGCCGAGTACGGCTACAGCCGCGTGGTGCTGCACCAGCGCAAGCAGTACTACCGCGCCAACCTGGACATGAAATTCGACGGCCCCTCGCTGTTCGTGCGATTCCGCTTCTGACGCCCTTCCCGCTCCCTCAAGCCAAGGAGCCGTTCACCGCGCGGGCTCCCAGCTGCCGGCGGAGCGGGGGCGAGCGAGGGGACGAGGATCAATCTTGCGGATCAGGCGCCTGCTTTCTCTCACTCCTCACTCCTCTGCACTCACTCCTCGCTCCTCCGCCCCAGCCAATCCCCCAACTGCATCAGCACCTGGCTGCGGCCGGGTTCGGCTTCCTGGAACAGCTCGTGGTAGAGGGTGGGGAAATAGCGCGTGGTCAGCTGGCCGCTCGCGGCGGCGTCACGGGCGAAGCGGCGGCTGCCGGCGGGGTCGACGATCTGGTCGCTCTCGGCTGCCAGAAGCAGGGTCGGCAAGGCCAGGCGGGGAGCGTCGGCCAGGCAACGCGCGCCGGCACGGAAGATGAAATCGGCCAGCCGCGGGGTGATCCGGCTGTGTCGCAACGGGTCGTCCCGATAGACCTCGAGCATCGCGCGATCGTGCGAGAGCTGCTCGAAGTTCAGGCCGGTGCGCAATGGCAGGTTCGGCATCAGCCGTGTCAGCCAACGGGCCAGCGCGATCATCCGCGGCGATTCGCGCGTGAGCAGTGCCGGTGACGACAGCATCAGCGCCGGTGGCGCGACCCGCCCATCGAGCACCGCACGCAAGGCCACCAGTCCGCCCATGCTGTGGCCGAGCAGCAGCGGCGGCCGCCCGGTGCTGCGGGCGTAATCGCGATGGACCTGGGCCAGGTCACTCAGCAGATCGTCGCCGTGCCGCAGCGTGGCGCGCGGCCCCGGGCTGCGGCCGTGGCCGCGCTGGTCGTAGCCGCGCACGGCATAGCCACGGGCGTTGAACCATTGCGCCAGCCGCCCGTAGCGGCCGCCATGCTCGCCCAGTCCGTGCACCAGCAGCACCGCGCCGCGTGCCTGCGGCAGCGGCCAGTCATGCAGGAACAGGCGCTGCCCATCCTCCATGGCCAGCCATGAGGCCGGCGGCACGTCTGCCTGTTCGGAATGCCGGCTCTCGGGCCCGGGGTACTGCACTTTCGGAATCTCTCCTTCGCGGAAGCTCTCGCCGGAGGCCTGGCATCCGGCGGCGGAGCGGTCAGGGCCGACCCGCTCGCAGGCTGTCGGTCACCGCATCAAGCTGTTTTTTCATGTCGGCCTGCGGGCGATTGCCCTCGACACTGTACGACACGTCGTAGAGCCGATCCTTCGCCTCGCCGGACGGAACCACCACGGTGTCGATGCGGCTGGTGCCGTCCTCCTGCCGCACCTCGGCGTTGTAGGGATAGCTGCGCGCCGACAGCTTCTGCCAACGGCTGCTCATGTCCTCGTCCAGGCCTTGCGGTGGCGCCTGGACACGCTCCACCAGCAGCCGGTTGTCGTCGCCGGAGGCCTGCGTTTTCCACACCACCACCGCACCCACGTCCCATGTCGGCTTCTGCCCTTCCATCAGGAAACGGAAGCCGAGGTAGAGCAGGCTGTCCGGGCTGATCGCCTGCTGTTCGGGCGTGAACGAGAACGCCAGGTCCGGTGAGTTCCAGGCGAAGCGCCGGTCGTAGTCGATGTCGATGCGGGCCTGCTTCAATGCCGCCGGCAGCAGCTTCGGCATCGCCATGAACTGCTTCCACTGTGCCAGCGTGCCGGAGTAGGTCAGGTAGACGTAGTTGCTCAGCTCGTCCAGGTCCAGCCGCGAGTCGTGCTCGTTCGACGCCGGCACGAAGCGGCTGAGCATCACGTAGCCATCGGGCACCGGCAGCGCGTACAGCAGGATCAGCGTGTTGGCGTAGGGCAACGGCCACACCTCGACCTGCCAGGGCCGCTGCCAGCGATCCATGTGCACGGTCTGCTCGCGCGGCTTGCCCAGCGAGGTGATCTTCACCCGCTCGCCGCCGATCTCGCGCTGGAACATGCCGGTGCGGGTCAGCAGATCCATCCGCGTGGCGGGATCGCCGTAGAACTTCGCCGCATCCACGCCATCGGGGCGGCGCAGGCGGATGAAGCCGTTGCGCGACACCGAACCGACGTCGACGTAGCCGTTGCCATCCAGCGCGAAATGCTGCGAGCGATCACCGGCAAGGCCCCATTCGCCGTTGCTTCCACGCACGATCAGCGAGGGAAACACCGCCATCCGGGTCGGCTGGAAAAGCAGCTTGCGCGAGCCATCGCCGCGCGGGAACACCCGCTCCGACTCCTTTGCCAGCAGCGCCTTGATCTGGGTGTCGCTGTACTCGTCCAGATGCTTCTGGAACTCGCGGTAGAACGCGGCCAGCGGCAACGGCAGCTTGAACTTCGCCTGCATGTTGGCGATCTGGCGCGTGTCGAAGATGTCCAGCTGGTAGGAACCGCGGGTGTCCATCACGCCCAGGTTGTCGGGGGCCGCCAGCACCTCGCTGATCGGCAGTGCGTAGTTGAGGTTTTCGTTGGCCGACTTCATCAGCACGATGCCGATCAGCTTGCCGTCCTTGTCCAGCAGCGGGCCGCCGCTGTTGCCCGGCGAGGCTGCGGCGGAGAAACGCATCCACTTCCAACGGCCATCCTGCTCCTCCGGCGTGTCGGAGGTGTACAGGCCGTCACGGATCACCACGCCGGTGCCCAGCGCATTGCCGACCGCGTAGACCACGTCGTTCAACGTGGGCTTGTCGTTGACCTCCAGCGCGGTGGCGTTGTCCGGCTGCGTGGCCAGCGAGAACACCACGAAATCCTGCTGCAGCGAGAACTTCTCCACCTTGTCGATGGCGTACACGTGGCCGCCGGCATCGCGCAGGGCCGGCGCGCCCCACAGGCTGCCCTGCCCCACCTGCAGCACGTGGGCGGCGGTGACGTAACGGTTGTTGCCCAGCGCGAAGGCGGTGCCGATCGAGTAGTACTTGTCGTTGCGCTCCTGGAACGGCAGCAGTTCCAGCGGCAGCGGTTTCTCGTAGCTCAGCGGGTCATCGACCGGCTTGGCCGCCACCACCTCGAACGTGGCCGCCTGGATCTTCGGCAACACTGCCGGATCCAGCGTGGCCGCATGCGCGGCGAAGGCGCACAGGCCGAGAAGCATCAGCAGGAACAGTCGGCGACAGGCCGGGAGCAGACGATATCCGCGAGAAACCACTTCCACTGCTTGCATGGTCATCCTTCATGGACAGGCGCGCCGATTCCCCCCTCGGGCTCCGATTCCGCGCCACCGTAGCCGCATGGTGACACGCGAAAACGACGCTTGCACGACTCACGTCCGTACCACGCGATGACACCCCTTCGCGGCGCGCTGGCCGTATCCTGCAAGGCCCACCCCGAAGGAAATCCACTGATGGGCTGCCTGCCGATCCTGCTTCTGCTCCCCGCCGGTTTCGGCATCGGCTATCTGATTGGCGGCGACATCGGCGGCCTGTGGGGCGCCGGCATCGGCCTGCTCGCCGGACTGGTGCTGCTGGCCCTGTTCGCCCGCGCCCTGCGCCAACGACGCTGACCCGGGATTCGCCAAAAGCATCGCCCGCCAGCGGGCTCCTGCAAGCAGGCATCCACCGGCGCTGCAGGAGCCCGCTTGCGGGCGATGCTTTGGCTTTTGCAGCTCTCGACCAACCAGCACCGGGGCGTTCCTTGTGCCTGCCCAGGAGCATCGCCCGCGAGCGGGCTCCTACAAGCAGGCATCGACCGACGCTGTAGGAGCCCGCTTGCGGGCGATGCCTTGGTTTTTGCAGCTCTCGACCAACCAGCACCGGGGCGTTCCTCGTGCCTGCCCAGGAGCATCGCCCGCGAGCGGGCTCCTACAAGCAGGCATCCACCGACGCTGTAGGAGCCCGCTGGCGGGCGATGCTTTGGCTTTTGCAGCTCTCAACCAACCAGCACCTGGGCGTTCCTCGTGCCTGCCCAGGAGCATCGCCCGCGAGCGGGCTCCTACAAGCAGGCATCCACCGATGCTGTAGGAGCCCGCTGGCGGGCGATGCTTTGGTTTTGCAGCTCTCGACCAACCAGCACCGGGGCGTTCCTTGTGCCTGCCCAGGAGCATCGCCCGCGAGCGGGCTCCTACAGGCGGACGTCCACCGACGCTGTAGGAGCCCGCTGGCGGGCGATGCTTTGGCTTTTGCAGCTCTCGACCAACCAGCACCGGGGCGTTCCTCGTGCCTGGCCAAGAGCATCGCCCGCGAGCGGGCTCCTACAAGCAGGCATCCACCGATGCTGCAGGAGCCCGCTGGCGGGCGATGCTCCTCGTCGACCGATGCGGCTGGGGCTACTGCGGGGGCTGGGGTCAGAGTTTGAGGTAGATCCTGCGCCGGTCCATCGCCCACACGATCAGCCACCACAGCGCCACGAACACCACGGCGAAGGCCAGTGACGGGATGGTCGGGCCGAATGTGGGGGCCAGCGGGCGGACGAACAGTGTTTGGTAGATCGGGTCCTGCCAGCCGAAGGCAGGCAGGAGGATCTGCATCAGTTCGGAGCCGGCGTAGGCGGCGATCGCGTTGACGCCGAAGCGGCGGCCGATCGCCGGCCAGCCGCGCTGGTCGATCAGCACGTGGAAGGCCAGCAGTGCCAGCGTGGCCCAGCCGGTGCACCACAGCACGAACGACGGCGTCCACAGGTTCTTGTTGAACGGCAGCCACAGTGACCACAGCAGGCCCAGCAGCACGCTGGCGATGCCGGCCAGCAGCAGCGGCCGCAGCTTCTCATGGCGCAGCCAGTCGCCGGCACGCAGGCCCAGCAGGGTGCCGGCCAGCGACGGCAGGGTGGCCAGCAGGCCTTCCGGGTCGTGGCCACGACCGGTGGCCGGATCGATCAGGTAGACGAAGCGGCCGAAGATCGCGCTGTCGGAACGGCTGACGATGTTGACCCACGGCTCCAGCGAGCCGCCCCACAGCAACAGCACCCAGTAACCCAGCAACAGTCCGATCGCGGTGATCCACTGCGTGCGCGGCCGGGTGTACAGCGCGAACAGCGCCACGCCGGCAAAGCACAGGCCGATCCGCTGCAGCACGCCGGGAAGCCGCAGATGCGCCTGCGGCAACAGCCAGGCTGCCAGCACATTGATTGCCACGCCCAGCGCGAGGATGCGCAACGCGCGCCACATCGCCGAGCGCGCCAACGCGGCCGGCGGCACGCCCTGCTCGCGGCGCGGCAGGATCGCCAGCGCCACCGACACGCCGACCACGAACAGGAAGAACGGAAACACCAGGTCGGTTGGCGTGCAGCCGTTCCACTGCGCGTGCTCCAGCGGCGCGTAGACGTGGTCCCAGTCGCCCGGATCGTTGACCAGCAGCATCATCGCCACGGTGCAGCCGCGCAACGCGTCGAGCGAACCCAGGCGCTGGCGAACCGTCGTCACGGCTGCGCCTGCAGCGACACGCTGCCAATCGCGTACATCGGCCCGGTGATCGGTGCGGTGTACGCCAGGCACAGGGCATGCACGCCCTGCTGTGCCGGCAGCTTCGCGGACAGCTGGAAAGTGCGCTTGCCGTGTGCCGGATCGGGCAAGGCCATGCGCACCAGCTCCGCGCCGTCGCAGTCATCGAGGTGCACCACCAGCTCACCGAACGGCGTGCTGGCCGGCCGCGACACCACCAGGCTCTGCTCGTGCGCCAGCGCGTAGTTGCGCTCCAGCCGCACCGCCTCGACGTGGATCGAGGCCAGCCCGTCCAGCGTGGTGGCCGGATACAACTGGCAGCCGTCGAACACGTTGACGGCGTAGACCGGCGCGGTCGATTCGGCATCCGGCGTGGGCTGCACGCGCAGGCGGAAGTCGCTGCCCGGGCAATTCGCCAGGCTGGTGCCGGCCACGGTCAGCAGGCTGGCGCGATCCAGCACGCGCTGGCGCGAGGTGGCCAGCACGCTGCCATCGGCGGCGAAGCTGGCCGCCCGCACGGTGGCCGGCAGGGTGAGGTTGAACGGCGCCGCATAGCGCGGCGAATGCTGATCCGGCTCGCTGCCGTCCACCGTGTAGTGGATCTCGCCGAAAGCGGCCTGATTGGACAGCGTGACCGTGGCCCGGCCGGTGGCCAGTGCCAGGTTGCGATCGGTATCGATGCGCACCGCGAAAGCGCTGTCGGCATAGCCGACATGCTGCGTGCGGTAGCGTGCCAGTTCGGCCGGCAGGCGGGCCAGGAAACCCGGCCAGTCGTTGCTTTCCGCCGGCGACCAGCCCAGTTCGGCCAGCGCCGCGGCACGCGGGAAGATCGCATGCTCGACATGGGCAAAGGTCGGCAGATGCTCGACCCACAGGTTGCCCTGCACGCCCAACACATGGCTCGCCTGCGCCTTGCCCAGCACGGCCGGCACCACGGCGAAGCTGTACAGGTCATGCAACGACTGCACGCCCAGGCGGCCGCTGTACTCGTCGTCCAGGTCACCCTGCACGTTGTCCAGGTACAGCAGCGGCGCCGGCGCCATCACCACGTCGTGGCCCATCATCGCGGCCTTGATCGCGCCATCGGTGCCGCGCCAGGACATCACCGTGGCATCGCCCGGCAGGTTGTCGCCTTCGAGGATCTCGTCCCAGCCGATCAGCTTGCGCCCGTGCTTCTGCAGATAGCCGCCGATGCGGCCGATGAACCAGCCCTGCAAGGCGTTCTCGTCGGCCAGGCCCAGCTCGTGCATCTTCGCCTGCACCGCCGGCGAGGCCTGCCACTGGTCCTTGATCGCCTCGTCGCCGCCAACGTGGATGTAGGTGGACGGGAACAGCGCCAGCACCTCGTCAAGCACGTTGTCGATGAAGTCGAAGGTGGCGTCGTCGACGTTGTACAGCCACGGGTTCACGCCCCAGTCGACCGACACCGGCGGCCGCTGGCCGGTGACGCCGAGCTGCGGATACGCGGCCACCGCGGCCTGCGCGTGGCCGGGCATGTCCAGCTCCGGCACCACGGTGATGTGGCGCGCGGCGGCATAGGCCACCACCTGGCGGATCTCGTCCTGGGTGTAGAAGCCGCCGTAACGCTGCGGCTCGCCGTCATGGCCGGCACCCGGCGGCGTGCGCCAGGCACCGATGCGGGTCAATTCGGGATAGCGCTTGATCTGGATGCGCCAGCCCTGGTCATCGGTGAGATGCCAGTGCAGCACGTTGAATTTGTGCTGGGCCATCTGCTCGATCAGCCGCTCGACCTCGGCCACGCTCTGGAAGTGGCGTACCGAGTCCAGCATCAGGCCGCGCCAGGCGAAGCGCGGCTGGTCGTGGATCGTCATCGCCGGCACCTGCACCGCGCCGCGCCGGTCGTCCGGCGTCAGCAATTGCCACAGCGTGACCACGCCGTGGAACAGGCCGGCATCGTCGCGGGCGACGACGCGGATGCCCTGCGGCGTGACGGTCAGCGCGTAGCCTTCGGCCGCCATGTCCGCCTGCGGATCACGCTGCAGCACGATCGCCGGCGCATCGCCGGCCGCATCGGCCACGCGCAGCGACAGGCCGCGCGTGCGGGCCAGCAGGTCGATCAGGTAGTTCGCGCTCTGGCGCGTGGCAGCATCGCGACTGTCTGCAACCACGACCGCCGTATCGGCATTCACCGCGAAATGACCGGAAGCGAGAGTCACCTGTGCCGGCTGCGGGATCAACGAAGGCCCGTCGGCGGGTGCCGGCGACGCCGCGACGGTCCAACCAGTGACTGCCAGCAACCCGACGGCAAGAAACGTACGGAAATGAAAAGTCATGACCATCCTCCTGCGGAGAGGGCGTGCAACGAAGTCCCGCCGACCAACTGATGCAGATAGGCGCGGGACCACAAAAAAGCGAAGGGCCTGGCCGAAGCCAGGCCCTTCGAGGGTACGTCAACTGCAATTCGAAGCGATCAGAACTTGAAGTGCACGCTGGCCATGTAGCGCCGGCCGGTCGTGTACTTGGCCGCCGGAAGGTTGGGCGTATCGGTGTACTGGAAGTACTTCTGATTGGTCAGATTCATTGCATCCAACGACAGCGAGAAGTTCGGGTTGAAGGTCCAGCCGAAGCTCGCGCTGAGGTCAGCGTAGTCGTCGGTGGTGGCTGCCGGAGCACCCGCCACGTAGCCAACGCCTTCGTACTTGCTGCGCCAGTTGAAGTTGATGCGACCGGTGAACGCGCCCTTCTCGTAGTACGGGCTGACGCTGACCGAGTTCTTCGACAGGTAAGGCATCGCCGTACCGGCATTGGTCTTTCCGGTGGCATAGGTGTAGTTGGCGGCGAGGCCGAAACCGGTTTCACCAAATGCCTGCTGGTAGTTCAGCGTGAAGCCCTTGACCCGCGCACCGCCGCCATTGTGCGGACGCGACACGTTGTAGTCGCAGAAGCCTTCTGCGGTGCAGCCGTGCGAGCCAACCAGGTTGGCCCACGTCGCCGGATCGGTGTCGCGGATGGAGTTGTACTGAGTCTCCTGTCCCGGGGTGATCAGGATGTAGTTCAGCACGTGCTTGAAGAACACCGAACCGGCCAACACCGACTGCGGCGCGAAGTACCACTCGGCCGACGCGTTGAAGTTGTACGACTTGTACGGGTCGATGTCCGGGCTGCCACCGCTGCCGGTAAGCACGGTATCGTTGAGGAACGTCTGATTGACCATCAGGTTGTACGGCGCCCATGCCATCACCTTGGAGGCCGCTGCGCGCAACACGACGTCGCCGCCATTGTCGTAGACCAGATTGAACGACGGCAGGAAGTTGTTCTTCGTGTTCGTCGTGGTACCCCACCAGCTCGCCGGAGCCGGCAACACCGGCGCCGCATCGTTGGGGATGGTATACGCGGTGCTGGCCGTCTTGGTACGCACCCAACGCACACCCACGTTGCCACGCAGCACGTCGGTCGCGTAATTCAACTGGGTATAGAACGCGGTGTTCTTCTGCTCCAGCTGCCAAGTGTTGTTGAGGGTGGAGCCCGGATCAGGATTCTGGAAGTCCAGCGTGCTGCCGTTGATCCAATTCTGAATGTTGCCTGCGCCAACCTGGATGTGCTGACCGGTATTGCCATTGACGCCCGGCAGTGAGCCAAGGATGTCCGTGTCGCCGATGGTGCCGACGTCGGCAAGCGTGCCAGGACGAACACCGCCGTAGACGTGCAGCGCATAGTCTTCGTTGTGCTCGTTGTAGCGGACACCAACCAGCAACTGGTTGATCACGCCATCGAAGTCTTTGCTGAAGTCGAGCTGGCCGTATTTCTCCTTGGCATGCGACGCGAACTGGCCGTTGTTGCCCAGCCAGCCACCGCCCCAATTGGCCGGATCATGCACGGCGGCCTGATCGTCGGCCTGGAAGCCCTGATTGATCCCCCAGCTGTAGCCGCCCGAGTAAACCGGCTCCAGCAGGTACTGGCCGATGTTCGGGTTGTCGGACTTGCTCATGCCGATCTGGCCGCTCAGCCCCCAACCGTTGCCGGTGTACTCGGCGGTCAGATCCAAGCCCTTGGTGGTGACCTCGGACTGGCGCAACTGGTTGTCGTAGATGATGCCGGTGCCGCTGCCGAAGTTGTCGGCGGTGTGGCCACCCGTCACCACGCCGTTGGTGGTCGGGTTGAAGTGGTCGACCGCCTGCATCGACGTGTCAGCCTGCGTCATGAAGTTGTACATCGACTGGTTGTAGCTGTCGAAGTTCTCCTTGATGTACAGACCGCTCAGATTGGCGTTGAAGCTGTCGTTGGGCTTGAACTGGAGATTGAACAGTGCGCTGTCGCGCTTGCGGGTCTGTTGGAAGTACGCAGCATTAACCTCCTGCGGCACCATGTCATTGGGGCGCAGCTCACCGGCAGCCACCTGAGCGGCGATGTTCGGGTTGACGGCAGCAAAGGCCGACACCGGGGTGTAACCGAAGACTTCCAGGCCCTGACGGTCGACGCGCTCCTCGAAGTGCTGCGCGGCAACGTTGAAGCCGAAGCTGCTGTCGGTGTTCTTCCAGCTGTACAGCGCGGAAACGTTCGGCTTGCCGCCCTTCGCCTGGTCGTTGTAGCTGTAGCCAACGGTACCGCTGACGGTATTGGCTTCCATGTCCAGCGGCTTGCGCGAGTGCATCAACACTGTGCCGCCCAAGCTGCCTTCGGACAGGCGTGCCTCGGAGGACTTGATGACTTCCAGACGACCAAGGATTTCCGGCGCCATCATGGTGTAGTCAAAGCCGCGGTTCGGCGACTCGCCATACAACCAGATGGCCTGTGCCACCGGATGGCCATCCAGGAAGCTCAGGTTGAGGCTGGGATCAGTGCCGTCAATACTGACGCGCTCGCCCTGACCGAAACGCCGATCGATGGTCACGCCCGGCATCAGCGACATCGCCTCGGCGACGTTGGTATTGGGGAACTTGCCGATGTCCTCAGCCGTAATCGAGTCGGAGACGGTATCAAGATTGCGCTTGGTCTCCAGCGACTTCTGCAGGCTGGCGCGAATGCCGACAACCGTGACGCTGTCCATCTGAGTAGCGTCGCTGGCGCCAGCCGTGGTCTGGCTGTTTGAGGCGTTGGCTGATGTCTGGTCCTGCGCATACAGCGCGCCGGAAACGCACAGGCCGGTGATGATGCTCGCGGCGAGCAATGTCTTGCGGTAGTTCATGATGTCCTCCCCTCAGAGGCTGGCTTCAATCAGGACCGGCATGACGACGGTCGCGGTTGTGGATGTGTGGCTGGCTTGGTGCCGACATGCCGGATGGTGACGGGAGGTCATGCCGCTTCCTCCTGCCGTTCATCCAGAAACCAGCCTGCGGCACCGATGACGCCAAGCTGGCCGTGCTCGATCAAACGAACCGGAACCTGTTGCAGATAGGCGCGCATCACGCCCTTGTTGAAGTAGCGCTCGGCGAAGGTGCTGCCGAGCAGGAACGACTGGATCTGCGGCAGGATGCCGCCGGCCAGGTAGACCGCACTGGCGCCGTACAGCATCACCAGGTCGCCGGCGAAACTGCCCAGCAGGCCGCAGAAGATCTCCAGCGCCTCGACCGCCGCGGCATCGCTGCCGTCCAGCGCCGCTCCGGTGATGCCGGCCGGGCTGAGGTCGCGCGCGGGCACGCCGCGCAGCTCGCACAGCGCGCGGTAGAGCTTGCGCAGGCCGGGGCCGGACAAGGCGTCTTCGAACGACACGTGCGAGCGCTCGCGGCGAAGCAGGCGCAGGATCTCGATCTCGCGCTCGCTGCCCGGCGCCAGCGAGATCTGCCCGGCCTCGGTGGCCAGCACGCGTGCGCGCGGCTCGCCCGGGAACAACACGGCCGAACCCAGCCCGGTACCCGGTCCCATCACCAGCTTCGGCCCTTCATTCGAAGGCTGCGTCGAATCGATGATCACCCGGGTGTCGGCCGCCGGCACGAACTGGGTGGCGTAGGCCACTGCCTGGAAATCGTTGATCACTGCCAGCTGGCGCAGGCCGAGTCCCTCGCGGATCTCGCGAACCGACACCGGCCAGGGCAGGTTTTCATTGACGATCACGTCGTCCAGCACGACGCCGGCACAGGCCACCGCGCAATGCTCGATGCGTGCACCGGCCACGGCATGCGGCGTGGTCGCCAACCGTGCCACGAAGTCCTGCAGCATCGCGCCGAGGCCGGACCAGTCGGCGCAGCTGTAGCGGTGATAGTGGAGGATCTCGACGGCCTGTCCTGCACGGCCACTGACCAGACCGATGCGTGCATGGGTGCCACCAACATCGGCAGCAAGGAAGGGGATCGACGGATCTGGCTGACCATGCATTTGCGCATGACTCACCTTCGCGACCATCGATTCCACGGCATGACGCTGGTTGGCGGCGTCCCCCACTACAGGTCTCCCTTGGCGGCCACCGGCGCAGCGATGGCTGCAGCGCGGTCATGGCCCGATGCGAGCGGAGTCTGGTGTCAGGATGACAACGTTGTCAACCAAACTGTCACGATTTTTTTGCACTTTCGATATTGCACGGCAACATGCTGGTCACAGGACTCCGTACCACTTCGTGACGAGGCGACATCGAAGCGCGCCATTGAGCCACCCTGATAAAGCACCATCCCGAGTCGCGCCATGTGGCATCGCAACACAAACCGACAAGACCAGTTGCGCGGAATTGCCCTGTCCGGTGCCCTGTCACGACTCAAGGCGCGACAAGAATTGACAACGTTGCACTTGATGACGAATAAAGGGCGTTCCGTGTGTCCCCGGCGTTCCGTCCGGCGACTCGCCCGAACCCCCGGGGAGCAACCATTCATGGCAACCACTTCGACGGCGATGCCGTCCCAGCGCACGAACTTCGGCCCGATGCTGATCATCGGCCTGTTGTTCTTCATTTTCGGCTTCGTGACCTGGCTCAACGGGCCGCTGATCACCTTCGTCAAGCTGGCCTTCCAGGTGAACGACGCCTACGCCTTCCTGGTGCCGTCGGCGTTCTACATTTCCTATCTGGTGTTCTCGCTGCCGGCGTCGTTGATCCTGCGCCGCACCGGCATGAAGAAGGGCATGGCGCTGGGCCTGTTCGTGATGGCCATCGGCGCGGTGCTGTTCGGCCAGTACGTCAGCTGGCGGATGTTCGGCGGCGCGCTGACCGGCCTGTTCGTGATCGGCGCCGGCCTGTCCGTGCTGCAGACCGCCTCCAATCCCTACATCAGCATCCTCGGCCCGATCGACAGCGCCGCGCAGCGCATCGCCTTCATGGGCATCTGCAACAAGTTCGCCGGCGTGCTGGCGCCGGTGGTGTTCGGTGCGCTGGTGCTCAGCGGCATCGACACCTTCGGTGACCAGGTGGCGGCCGCCGCCACGCCGGAAGCGCGCGAGGCGCTGCTGGACACGTTCGCCGGCAAGGTGCACATGCCGTACATGGTGATGGCCGGCCTGCTGGTGCTGCTGGCGATCTGGGTGGCGCGCTCGCCGCTGCCGGAAATCCAGCCCGACGGCGCCAACAGCGAAAAGGCCATCGGTCATCAGCAGGGCAGCATCTTCAGCTTCCCGCACCTGTGGCTGGGCGTGCTGTGCCTGTTCCTTTACGTGGGCGTGGAAGTGATGGCCGGCGATGCCATCGGCACCTACGGCGCCGGCTTCGACCTGCCGCTGGAGCGCACCAAGATCTTCACCGCCTTCACCCTCAGCGGCATGCTGCTCGGTTACGTGGTCGGCCTGCTGCTGATCCCGCGCTACATCTCGCAGCAGAGCTACCTGGCCGTGTCCGCGGTGCTGGGCGTGCTGTTCTCGATCGGCGCCCTGCTGACCCACGGCTATGTCTCGGTGGGCTTCGTCGCCGCGCTGGGCTTCGCCAACGCGATGATGTGGCCGGCGATCTTCCCGCTGGCGATCAAGGGCCTGGGCAGCCTGACCGAGCGTGGCTCGGCACTGCTGGTGATGGCGATCGCCGGTGGCGCGGTGGTGCCGCAATTGTTCGTGTACCTGAAAGAGCACATCGACTTCCAGGTGGCCTTCGCCGTGCTGATGGTGCCGAGCTACCTGTACATCCTGTTCTACGGCTGGATCGGCCACGGCGTCGGGCAGAAAGCACGCTGAGCGCCTCGCCAGCCCGAAGGTCATGAGCTAGGATGCTCGCGCCGCCGCACACCACTCGTGCGGCGGCGCCGGTACAAGGGGGCTGCCGGCGCCACCATCACGACGCATGAGGTCAAGCGGTGCGCAGCGCCACCATCAAGGATGTCGCGGAACGGGCGGGAGTCTCGCTGAAGACGGTTTCGCGCGTCATCAACAACGAACCCTCGGTGCATGCGCGCACGCGCGAGAAAGTGCAGCGCGAGATCGACGCGCTCGGCTACCAGCCCGACCCTTCCGCGCGCAGCCTGCGCAGCACCCGCGCCTTCGCGCTGGGCCTGGTCTACGACAACCCCAACGCGCACTACATCATCAACCTGCAGCTGGGCGTGCTGGCCGAATGCCGGCACAGCGGCTTCGGCCTGCAGATCCATCCGTGCGACTCCACCTCGCCGACGCTGGCCGACGAACTGCGCGAACTGGTGCGCCGCTCGCGCCTGGCCGGCCTGGTGCTGGCACCGCCGATGTCCGAGCAGCCCGAGCTGATCGAGGCGCTGATCGAGGCGAAGATCCCGTTCATCCGGATCATCTCCGCGCGCCAGGATCCCCAGGACGGTTCGCCCTGCGTCTACGTCGACGATCGCGATGCCGCCTATGCGATCACCGAGCATCTGATCCAGCTGGGCCACCAGCGCATCGGCTTCCTGTGGGGCGATCGCGACCACCGTTCCAGCCCCGAGCGCTACCAGGGCTACGAGGACGCGCTGAAGGACTACGGCATCGCGCTTGATCCCGATCTGATCATCCCCGGCGACTACACCTTCGACGACGGCTTCCGCGGCGCGCGCAAGCTGCTGGCATTGAAAAACCGCCCCACCGCGATCTTCGGCTCCAACGACGAGATCGCCGCCGGCGTGCTGGCGGCGGCGCACTCCGACGGCATCAACGTGCCCTACGAGCTTTCCATCGCCGGCTTCGAGGACAGCCCGTTCTCCAAGCAGTCCTGGCCCGCACTGACCACCGCCCGCCAGGCCACCGAGGAAATCGCCCGCCACGCCGCGCGTCGCCTGATCGACGACCTGCAACGCGCCGCCAACGGCGAAGCCGTCGCTACCGTCAACGAAGGCTTCAGCCCGGAACTGGTGGTCCGCGGTTCCACCGCCCCGCGCAGCGCCGCCAAACCCAAGCGCCCCGCCCCACGCCGCAAGCCAGCCAAACCGTAACCGCGAATCCCGTGCGGGAGCCGGGATTCGTGAGAGCAAAGGCATCGCCCGCAAGCGGGCTCCTACGGAGGGTGTGGCGCCCCCCGCTCGCGGGCGATGCTCTTGGCCCCACGCCGGGAATGGCGAATGGCAAGCGACCTCAACGCACGCGGACGACGCCCCGTCAGGCCTGCCCACCCCACAGCGGCCGCAACCTCGCGCGATGCCACCAGGCCAGCAGCAGCCATACGCCCAGATGCAGGCTGCCCCAGGGCCAGTTGTGGTTGAGCACCACGTGGAACACGAAGATGCCGATCACCAGTGGTGCCAACACCACGATGCCCAGCGGCGCCGTGCGGCGGAACAGCAGCAACAGGCCACCGGCGAGACAGGCGCTGGCGATCAGCGGATCGACGATGCCGCTTTCGGTCAGCGCCGTGGTCAGCGCCTTGGCCGCCGGCGCCTCCTTCTCATCCGGCCATGCCGTGCCGAACAGGGCATGCGAGAACCAGGCGGCGCCGACCGCCGTGTAGAACAGCGCGTACAGACCACGGACAACCGCGACGAGCTTCTTCATCCCGGCACTCCCCTTGTGTGGTTTCGACCTGTGGACGATGGCCGCGAATGTCGCGCATCCCACCGCCACCGGCAAGCATGACCACCACCGCTCGTGGAACACGGGTAGGAGCCCGCTCGCGGGCGATGCTCTTGGGCTTGCGCCGGGAACAGGGAGTGGGGAATGGGGAATAAAAGCAAAAGCATCGCCCGCGAGCGGGCTCCTACAGGGTCCACGGCGCCGGGACGGTATCCGCCCCACCCACCCAGCACCATCAAGCGCAATTGCCCCACCCCGCGCCGCAAACCCGCCAGACCGAAGCACTCGCCGCCGACGACCGCGAACCCCACGCCCGCAGTAGGAGCCCGCTTGCGGGCGATGCTTTTGCTTTTATTCCCTATTCCCTATTCCCCATTCCCGGCGCAAGCCCAAAAGCATCGCCCGCGAGCGGGCTCCTGCGGGCGGCGACGTGCGGGGTGATCAGCTGCGCAGGATCGGCTTGCCGCTGCGGGGGTCGGTCAGTGTCACGTTCTCCACCGCCTTGATCCGCCAGCCGTTGCCATGGCCTACCAGCACGGCGAGGATCAGGGTGTCCACCTGGTGCGGCCCGGCCGGGTGCGCCGCACCCGCGTGCAGGCGGCTTCGGAAGTGGATCAGCGCCGACTCCGCGCCCAGCGGCACCACGTCGATCAGCTCGTTGTCCAGGGTGGAATCGCGATAGATGGTGTCGTGCACCGCCACGTGCATCGCCACGATGTGCTCCACCCCGCGCACGTAGTGGCCGAAGCGGTTGACGAAGGTGGCGTCCTCGTCGAACAACGCGCCGAAGGCGGCCATGTCGTGATCGTTCCAGGCCTGCCGGAAAGCCTCGGGCACGTCTTCGGGTCGCGGCATCAATGGCGCATCCTCACGGTGTCGACAAACGCAGATCGCACACCGACCCGACCGCCCTGTCCAGATCGCAATCAAGCTCGGCCCGCGCCGGCGGCGTACCCATGCCGCGCTGGCGGTAGCAGGACACCTCGCCACCCGGCGCGCGGATCCGCAGCTGCCAGTCGAACACCGGATCGCCGATCGTGCGCACCATGTGGAGCTCCTGCTTGCCCGGGCCGGCGAAACGGCCCTGCGCGTCGGTCACGCCGAAGTCCACCTCATGGCGCTCAGCCAAGCCGTAGCTGGCCACGATGCCTGCACCGGCCACCGGTTGTCCGGCCCGGGTGACCACGCCGGACAGCGCCGGCACCAACGGCACGCGATGCGGTGCCGGGATGCAGCCGGAAAGCGTGGCCAGCAATACACCGGCAAGGACAAGCGGCTTCCACGTCACGAACAGTTCCCTTCGACAGCGCCCGACGGTGCGGCCAGGCGATACGAAGGATGCATCAATCCGGTCGGCGGGTAGAACTCGTCATGGGTGTGCGTGAAACCCAGTCGCAGCAACAGGCCGCGCGAAGCCTCGTTGCGGGGATTGTGGCCGGCGAACAAACCGCGGCACCCCAGGTGGCCGAAGGCATGGGCAAACACCATCGAAGCCGCTTCGCTGGCGTAGCCACGCCGCCAGCAGGCTGACAGCAGATGCACGCCGAACTCCGGCACGTCGGGCTCGGCCGGCCGTGGCCGCAATCCGCAGCAGCCGATGAATCGGCCGCCGTCACGCACGAACAGCGGCCAGTACTGGAAGCCATGCGCCGCCTGCGTGGCGATCTCCCGCTGCAGCCGCACCCACGCCTCCTCCGCCGTCGGTGGCATCAGGACGATGAAGCGGGAAACCTCCGGATCCGCCCACAACCGCACCGCCAGCGACCGATCCCCGGGCTGCCAGCAGCGCAGCCCGAGGCGATCCGATTGCAGGAAGTACGGGGCGATGCCAGGCGCGCTCATCGGCGCATCGTCGCCGGCATCAGGTGGAAGCGGCGTAGACATAGGCGTTGTTCCACACCTGCACCAGCAGCAGGATCCAACCGCCGACGCCCAGTTGGAAGCGCATGCTGGCCGAATGGTCGGCGTTGCCCGCCGAATGCACCGCCCAGCAGGCGCCGGCATTCCACACGATTCCCGGCAGAATGCCGCCCCGCGGCGAGGTGAGGGTGAAAGCCGGATTCACATGGGTCACCGCCACGTACTCGCCCAGGTTGAGCAAGGCACAGGCGACGGCGGCCCAGAGCATCCATCTCACGGCGCGGTGTAACCACCGAAGCTGCCAGCCGCGCCGGGGAACACCACCGGGCTCTCGCTGCCGTCCTTGGCCACCGCGGACACGCCGAAGTAGTAGTTGTCCACCACCACGTTCTTCAGCGTGAAGGTATCCACGTCACCGACCCAGCGGCTGTTGCTCCACTTCGGATCAGTGGTCAGGCGCCAGTGGATGCGATAGCCGGCCAGATTCGCCGCCTGCGCCGCCGGCACGCGCTGCCAGCTCAGCGTGGTGTCCGCGCCGACCGCGCCCTTGATGCCCACGCCCGCCGGCGGCGGCGGTGCCGAGGCCAGCCCGGCCAGGGTCACCGCGTTCAGCGCGGTGAGCTTGGCGGCGTAGTCGAAATCCATGCCGTCCACGGTGTCGCCGTAGACACGGCCGTTCTCGGTGCGCAGGTCCTGATGCTGGCGGTCGTAGTGCTCGTGGGTTTCCATCACGCGCACCGCCGGAATGCCGGCCTCGTTGAACGGGCTGTGGTGGCCGCCGCGACCGAAGCGATCCAGACGATAGACCTCCATCACGTCCAGGTTCGGCACGTAACGCGACATCGCGGCGATGTAGCGGCCCAGGTTGCGCGAGGGCGAATCCAGCTCGCCACCCATGAAGCGGCGCTGGCGCGCCTCCTGCGGCGTTTCGGTCGCACGCGTGCCCTCGGAGAACACGCGCGCGGTGTGGTTGTCGATCACCCCGTCGATGCCGCGGCTGTTGCCGATCATGTCGTTGTTGAGCATCGCCTCGATGCGCCAGCCTTCCTTCTTCGCCTGCTCGGCCAGGATCTTGCCGCCGAACAGGCCCTGCTCCTCGGCGGAAAACACGGCATAGACGATGCTGCCGGCGAACTTGTGCTTGCTCAGCACCCGCGCCGCCTCCAGCGTGCCGGCCACGCCCGAGGCGTCATCGTTGGCGCCCGGTGCGTCGCTGGTGGAATTCATCACGTCGGTGACGCGCGAATCGATGTCGCCACTCATGATCACGTAGCGGTCCGGATCCACGCTGCCGCGCTGGATCGCGATCACGTCCACGATCTCGGTCGGATCGGGAATGCGCTTCTCGCCCGACACCGTGCCGCTGACGTAACGCACTTCCAGGCAGCCGCCGCAATCACGCGAGATCTGCTGCAACTGCGCATACGCCCAACGCCGCGCCGCACCGATGCCGCGCGTGTCCGACTTGGTATCGGACAAGGTATGCCGCGTGCCGAACGACACCAGCTTGCGCACATCCGCCTCGATCCGCGCCGCCGACGGCGCCGTGCCGATGTCGTAAAGCATCGGCTGCTCGGCAGGCGGCGGCGTGGGTGTGGGCGCCGTCTGCGCAACGGCAAGAGCAGGCAGGACCAGCAGGCTGGAAAGCAGGATGCGCATGAGAACTCCCCTTGGACATGCGTCGCCACCGACAGTCAGCGGCGAACGTGAAGAGTCCCGAAGATAGCAAAGGCAGAGGCGCGGGCCATCGGGGTGACAAATTCGGGACGGGCAACGCGGGGGGCTTCTCTGCCGGACATCGTTGCCATATCCAAAGCATCGAAGCCACCTCCCGATGAGTGCTGAATTTCCGAACTTGAACTGTCAACGCATGGCAAGACGACAGCGGTACGGCATACCAATACTTTCAAGAACCCCTGTTTTCCCGGAGCCATGAAGATGAAGCGTTTCGCCGATCGTCTTCGCGAGGCGCGCGTGGCCAGGGGTTTGACCCAGGAGCAACTGGGGTTTGCGCTTGAGGTGACCAAGTCGTCGGTGTCGGCTTGGGAGAACGGGCGCGAGACGCCGAGTTTCCGGTTGCTGCCGATCCTGCGCCGCGAATTGGGACGGTCGCTGGATGAACTGGTTTGCGGTGAGGAGCCCGAGAGTTCGACGATCCGGGATCGCAAATCGCAATACGTCACCCACGAGGCATCGCCTTCCGCCCGTGACGAAAAGGAACGGTCGTTGCTGGTGCGTTATCGCGGCCTGTCCGCGAAACGGCGGGCGGCGCTGCTGGAGTTGATCAAGCCGGAGAAGTGATGACGCTGGCGGCGGAACGCGCTGGCCGGGAATCACGCAAGTTCGTGCAGGGCGGGCATTGCCCGCCGGTGGCCTCATGGATGGCGGGCAGTGCCCGCCCTACGCGTTCAATGGCCTGTACGCGGGATGTCCGGGGTCGATGCGGATGCATCCGTCGCGCAACGGAAAGAGCGCCATCAACCCTTGGCGATCACGCCGATCGCCAGCAGCGCCAGGGCCACGCCGGCCAGATTCAGGCGGCTCAGCCGTTCGCGGAATACCAGCAGGCCGACCAGTGCGCCGAGGGCGACCACGCCGATGTTCATGCTGGCGAAGACCAGTGACGGGTGCTCCGGCAGGGCGCGGTGGCCGCGCAGGTAGAACAGGATGTTGCCGAAGTTGAGCAGTCCCAGCAGCAGGCCGGCGGCGGCGCTGCGCAGGGTGAAGCGGATGCGCCGCGCCAGTTGCAGCGCGAAGGCCACCAGCAGGGCCAGCGCGAACATCGCCTGCAGCGAAGTGCCCAGCGGCAGGCCGGCGCGGGCCACTTGCTTGAGCAGGATGTCGATCGCGGCGAAGCCGGCGAAGACCAGCAGCGGATACAGCCATCCGGCACGCTCTTCCCCCGGTTCGCCAGCCGGACGCCAGATCATGCCCAGCAGGGCCAGCAGGCCCAGCGCGATGCCGATCATCTTGTGTGTGGTGAAGGTCTCGCCGAACAGCACGAAGGCGGCCAGCAACGACAGCAACAACGACAACCGTTGCGCCGCGTCGCTGCGCACGATGCCCGCGTGGCGCACCGAGGTGGCCAGCACCAGGAAGATGGTCGGCAGCAACACACCCAATCCGGCCAGCGCCAGCCAAGGTGTTGCCGGTGTCCGCAGTAGCTCCGGCGAGGGTTCCAGCAACAGGGCGGTCAGCACACTGGCCACCACGTAGTTCCAGGCCACCGCCTGGCCCACGTCGATGCCGTGGCGTCGCGCCAGCTTCAGCAATACCGACACCAGCACGCTGCAGACCACGGCAAGCAGCACGTAGGCCATGTCATCTCCAGGCAAACCGGCATTGTAGGGCCGCGCACCCCGACCTGCAGGAGCCCGCTCGCGGGCGATGCTTTTTGTTGCCGGAATTGGGGATTCGCAAAAGCAAAAGCATCGCCCGCGAGCGGGCTCCTACGGGCGGCGGCGCGGGCTTGGGTCGTTGCGGGGATGAATTCTGCTGCAACAAATACTGTGACGCACATATTTGCCTTGACAAATATATTCCCGGCAATAGAATGCGCGGCTCATGAACGTTTCCGTCCCCACAACCCCACCGCAGGAAAGCCTCGGCGTCCTGCTCGGCCTGGTGCGTACCGAGATGGTGCGCGCGATGGAAGCCGAGCTGGCCGGCATCGGCGTGGACCTGCGCTTCACCCAGTTCCTGATCCTGAAGAAACTGGCCCGGCTCGGGCCGATGTCGGCCAGCGAGCTGGCCCGCGCGGTGGAGATGGATGGCGGCGCGATGACCCGCCAGCTCGACCAGCTCGAAGGCAAGGGTTACCTGCGCCGCTGCCCGCACGAACAGGATCGCCGCGCACTGCGCATCGAACTCACCGCCGAGGGTGATGCGCTGTGGCAGCGACTGACCGATTGCAATGAGCGCGTGCTGGCCGCGGCCCAGCGTTCGCTGGACGACGCCGAACAGGCGCAATTGCTCGACTACCTGGAGCGCGTGTTGAACACGCTCCGCGACAAGAACTGAATCCCCGATCCCTGGACCCTGACCATGCGTCTGCATCTTCTTGCGGCTGCGACCGCACTGACCCTCGCGCTTGCCGGTTGCGCCAGCAGCGGCGGCCTGCATCCCGACGGCACCCCGATCGATCCGTCCTCGCTGAAAGCCGGCCAGAGCCTGTCCGGCATGGCCGACGCCGGCACCTGGCCGACCACCGACTGGTGGAGCGGCCTGCATGATGCGCAGCTCGATGCGCTGATCACCGAAGCGTTGCAGGACAACCCCGGCCTGGGCGTGGCCGATGCCCGCGCCAAGGCGGCGCAGGCCGAGGCTGGCGCCGCTGACTCGGCACGCAAGCCGACGCTGGGCGCCGGCGCCAGTGTTTCCGGTGCGCGCATTCCCACCACGGTGCTGCCGGAAGATGCCGGCGGTGGCCACTTTGCGCTGGCCAAGTACGCCGACCTCAGCTTCAGCTGGGGCCTGGATCTGTGGGGCGGCAAGCGTGCCGCCTGGCAGGCCGCGGTGGGTGCCTCGCGCGCCGCCGAGGTTGATGCCCGGGCCGCGCGCATCGAGCTGTCCGGCAACGTGGCACGTGCCTATGTGCAGCTGGGCTACGCCTTCACCCAGCAGGATTTGGCCGAAGCCGAACTCAAGCGCGCCGGTGACGCCCGCGAGCTGACCCGCCAGCGCGTCGAGGCCGGCGTCGACAACAAGATCCAGCTCAAGCAGGGCGACGCCGAAGTGGCCAGCGCCGAGCAGAGCGTGGCCTTGGCGAAACGTGCGGTGGACGCCGCCCGCTCCTCGCTGTCGGTGCTGCTGGGCAAGGGCCCGGATCGCGGCCTGGAGATCACCCGCCCGGCACCGCTGAAGCCGGCCGAGCTGGCGGTGCCCGCCGAGCTGCCGCTGGAACTGGTCGGCCACCGCGCCGATCTGGTTGCCGCGCGCTGGCGCGTCGAGGCGGCCGAAAAGAACATCAAGGCGGCCAAGACCCAGTTCCTGCCCAACATCAGCATCGGCGCGATGGCCGGCGTGGTGAACATGGGCGGCGGCAATCCGTTCACCCTGCCCGCACGCTTCTATCAGGTGGGCCCGTCGATCAGCCTGCCGATCTTCGACGGTGGCCGCCTGCGCGCCAACCTCGCCGGCAAGGATGCGCAGTACGACCTGGCCGTGGCGCAGTACAACCAGACCCTGGTCGGCGCACTCAACCAGGTGGCCGACGAGTTGTCCGCGCTGCAGTGGCTGGACCAGCAGATCGCTGCCCAGCATCGCGCCCGCGAGGCCGCGCAGCAGGCCTGGGACCTGGCCGAGCAGCGCTACAAGGCCGGTGTCGGCAGCTATCTGGAAGCGCTCAGCGTGCGCCAGCAGCTGCTGGCCGCCGAACGCGCCAGCGCGGCGCTCGAGGCCCAGCAGGTCGATCTGTCGGTACAGCTGATCCAGGCTCTCGGCGGCGGCTTCCAGCCGCAGTCCGATGCGCCCGCGCTTTCTTCTTCCCAACCTTCACGTTCCTGAGGCACCCCCATGTCCAGTCAGACTTCCACCGTGACCGACGCTCCGGTCGCCCCTGCGCCGACGAACAACCGGCGCGGATTCCTGCTTCGCCTGCTCGGCATCGTGGTGGTGCTCGGCATCATCGCCTGGGCGGCTTGGTACTTCCTCGACGGCCGCTGGTACGAGAGCACCGACGACGCGTACGCCAACGGCAACGTGGTGCAGATCACCCCGCAGACCCCGGGCACCGTGGTCAGCATCGGTGCCGATGACGGTGATCTGGTGCATGCCGGCGACGTGCTGGTGAAGCTCGACCCCAGCGACGCCGACGTGGCCCTGGCCGAAGCCCGCGCCACCTTGGCCAGCACCGTGCGCAAGGTGCGCGGCCTGTACTCCAACGTCAGCGGTGCGCAGGCCGACGTGGCCGCGCGCAAGACCGCGGTGGACAAGGCCCGCGCCGACTATAACCGCCGCGTGGCACTGGCCAAGTCCGGCGCGATCTCGGCCGAGGAACTGTCGCACGCCAGCGACGCGCTGACCGCCGCCGAGAGCAACCTGGTGACGGCCCAGCAGCAGTACGAGACCAGCAAGGTGCTGGTCGATGACACCGAAGTGTCCTCGCATCCGGACGTGCAGGCTGCTGCCGCCCGCCTGCGTGCCGCCTTCCTCGATGACGCCCGCACCACCCTGGTCGCCCCGGTGGACGGCTATGTGGCCAAGCGTTCGGTGCAGGTCGGCCAGCGCGTGCAGCCCGGCGCCGCGCTGATGGCGGTGGTGCCGCTGCACGGCGTGTGGGTGGATGCCAACTTCAAGGAAACCCAGCTCACCCACATGCGCCTGGGCCAGCCGGTGACGATCGAGTCCGACGTCTACGGCGGCAAGGTGGAATACAAGGGCAAGGTGCAGAGCCTGGGCGTGGGCACCGGCAGCGCGTTCTCGCTGCTGCCGGCGCAGAACGCCACCGGCAACTGGATCAAGATCGTGCAGCGCGTGCCGGTGCGCATCGTGTTCGACGATCCGGCCCAGCTGGACAAGAACCCGTTGCGCCTGGGCATGTCGCTGAACGTGGAAGTGAGCCTGCACGACCAGAGCGGTCCGGCGCTGGCACAGCAGTCGCCGACCAAGCCGGCCTTCAGCACCGACGTCTACCAGAAGCAGCTGGACAGCGCCGACGCGGAGATCGCCAGGATCATCCACGCCAACATGGCCAGCAAGAAGTAACCGCGGTTCCCCACGGGTGGCGTCCGGCGGAGCATCCCCCTCCCCCGATCCGCACGGACGCTTCCCGCCTCATGCCTGCGTCGGCAGGCATCCGTTGGCCTGAAGGCCACGGAATGCTGCCGACGCGGGGATGACGGCAAAAGACGCGCCATTCGCCGTCCGTCCGCGGGCGGCACACCGCAAATCCCCGATTCCCGATTCCCGGCTGGTTCCCATGAGCACGCATTTTCGCCCACCGAATCTCGCATTGAGCACGATCGGCCTGTCGCTGGCCACGTTCATGCAGGTGCTGGACACCACCATCGCCAACGTGTCGCTGCCGACCATTGCCGGCAACCTCGGCGTGAGCAACAACCAGAGCACCTGGGTGATCACCTCGTTCGCGGTGAGCATGGCGATCTCGCTGCCGCTGACCGGCTTCCTCACCCGCCGCTTCGGCGAGGTGAAGCTGTTCACCGCCTGCACCCTGCTGTTTGCGCTGACCTCCTTCCTGTGCGGCGTATCGCAGAGCATGGAGATGCTGATCCTGTTCCGCGCCCTGCAGGGTGCGGTGGCCGGCCCGATGTACCCGATCACCCAGAGCCTGCTGATCGGCATCTATCCGCCGGCCAAGCGCGGCATGGCGCTGGCATTGCTGTCGATGGTCACCGTGGTGGCGCCGATCGCCGGCCCGATCCTCGGCGGCTGGATCACCGACAACTACTCCTGGCCGTGGATCTTCTTCATCAACGTGCCGATCGGCATCTTCGCCAGCATGGTGGTGGCCAGCCAGCTGAAGGCGAGGGTCGAGAAGCTCGAGCGGCCGAAGATGGACTACATCGGCCTGATCACCCTGATCATCGGTGTAGGCGCGCTGCAGATCGTGCTGGACAAGGGCAATGACGAGGACTGGTTCAACTCCACCTTCATCATCGTCACCAGCATCATCTCGGCGATCGGCCTGGCGATCTTCCTGATCTGGGAATTGACCGACAAGGATCCGATCGTCGACCTGCGCCTGTTCCGCCACCGCAACTTCACCGCCGGCACGATCGCGCTGATCCTGGCCTACGCGGCGTTCTTCGCGATCGGCCTGCTGGTGCCGCTGTGGCTGCAGCGCAACCTGGGCTACACCTCCACCTGGGCCGGTTACGCCTCCGCGCCGCTGGGCATCCTGCCGGTGTTTCTGACCTTCTTCGTCGGCAAGTACGCCACGCGGATGGATCTGCGCTTCCTGGCATCGGCCGCGTTCATCGTGATGGGCATCACCTGCTTCATGCGTTCGGACTTCTTCCTCGACATCGACTTCGAACACGTGGCGCTGGTGCAGCTGCTGCAGGGCCTGGGCGTGGCGCTGTTCTTCATGCCGATCCTGACCATCCTGCTGTCCGACCTGCAGCAGAACGAGATCGCCGCCGGCTCCGGCCTGGCCACCTTCCTGCGCACGCTGGGCGGCAGTTTCTCCGCCTCGCTGACCACGTTGCTGTGGGAGCGCCGCGCGGTGACCCATCACGCTCAACTCACCGAGCACATCACCGCCTACGACCCCACCGCCCAGCAGGCCATCGGCCAGCTCGGCCAGGGCGACCCGCAGGTGGCCGGCAGCATGATCAACGGCATGATCACCCAGCAGGGCTACCAGATCGCCTTCAACGAGGTGTTCCACGTACTGGGCTGGATCTTCCTTGGCCTGGTGGTGGTCACCTGGCTGGCCAAGCCGCCGTTCACCGCCAAGGCCGGCGCCGCCGCCGGCGGGCATTGAGAGCTGGCGGGCGTTGCCCGCCGTCGCAAGAGGAGTGAGTGGAGAGGAGTGAGGAGCGAGAGAAAGCCCTCTCAACCCGCCCTCACCGCCACTCCACGAACGGCCGGCATGGCATGGTGCCAGGCGTAGGTCGGGCATCGCCCGACAAGGCACCCGGCATCGATACACCGACATTGGCGCACACCGACGGAAGAGCCGCAGGCAGTGCCTGCCCTGCACCTTGCGGTGTCGCCCACTCAGATATCGAACGCCACGCCGACCAGCGCCATCGTCTCGCCGGCGTTGGGCCCGTTCAGACTGCCATTGGAAATGTGGCGGATCGCCACGTTGAAGTGCTTCGCCTGCCAGCCCAAAGTGCTGACGAACTGGTAGTGGCTGGAAAGCGCATGGGTGGTGTGGTTGGTGGCGGCGATCTGGCCACTGAAATACAGCGGGTGGTACCAGCGACCCTCGCTGCCCATGTGGACGCGGGCACCGGCCGCCAGCAAGGCCACCGACGCGCGGCTGTCGTAGGGGCCGGCATGGTGCTTCAGGTGGCGGCCGTCGATCCAGCCGACGGAAACATCAGGCGACCAGACGAACCGGGTGCGGCCCAGCGTGCGTGGCGCGAACACCGCCTCGACGAAAGCCGTGTTGGCGCCATTGCTGTCGGTGTAGCTGCGCCCGGCCTGCAGCTCCAGCCGGGTGGCGGTGGCAGGCGTGACGGCGGCAAGCAGGCCCAGGGCCAGTGCCGGACAAACGAATCGATGAAGGGACATGGGGAACCTCGGGGGAAACAACCAATTCATGTACTGCATAGTTTATGAAAAGGTTGCCGCGACCGGATCCCCTACCAAAGGGTGATCAGGGAAACACCGTGTTTCACCCCTGACACGCACGAACCCCGGCGCGATGGCCGGGGTTCGTGCGTCGGTGCGGTGATGCGGCTACTGCCCGCTGCCGCGCAGGTCCGGCTGGTCCAGATCCAGCGCCGTGGACTTGAGCACCACCGCCTGCGGATGCGCCTGGCGGATCGCCGGGGCGAACTGGCCGGCATCGCCGACCACCACGGTGTGGCTGCCGGTGGCATCGAGGTGGCTGGCCGCGTACTTCTGGATCTGCTTCGGCGTGACCGCCTGCACCTTGGCGATGTACTGGCCGATCTCATCCAGCTTCACGCCCTGCAGCGCCAATTCGCCAACCTCGCTGGCCAGCCCGGCGGTGGTTTCCAAGCTGCGCCCGTAGCCGCCGATCAGGGTGGCCTTGCGCGCCGCCAGTTCCTCGTCGGACACGCGGCTGTCGCCGAGGCGCTTGAACTCGCCCTGCATCAGCTCCACCACCTGTGCCGCCGACGGGTTCTTGGTCTGCGCCGAGGCCAGCCACAGGCCGCTGTCGCGCATCGGCTGGAAGCGGCTGGAGGCACCGTAGGACAGGCCGCGCTTGATGCGGATCTCCTGATTCAGCCGCGCCGAGTACGAGCCGCCCAGCACCGCGTTGGCCACGGTGCCGACGTAGTAGCCGGCATCGTTGCGCGGCGGCGCCACATGGGCACTGACCACCCCGGCCTGGCCGGCGCCATGCTGGTCGATCAGCAGGATCGACGGCAGCTTGCCGGGAGCGGCACCGGCGGGCTTGGCCGGCAGCGGCGTGACCGGCTTCCGCCAGTCGCCGAAGCTGGCCTGGGCCAGTTGCTGCGCGTGTTCCGGCGTGATGTCGCCGGTGAGCACGAGGATCGCGTTGTCCGGTCGGTACAGCGCATCGTGCAACTGCTGCACGTCGGCGCGGGTGATCCGCGCCAGCGAATCGGGCGTGCCGCCGCGCGAATGCCCGTAGGCACCCGCGCCGAACACGCCGCGCATGGCCGCCAGCGACGCCAGCGAGGTGGGCTGGCTCAGCTGCAGGCGCAGGTCGTCGATCGCCTGCGCCTGGGCGCGCTTGAGCTCTTCCTCGCTGAAATCCGGCCGGCGCACCACGTCGGCCAGCAGGGCCAGCGCCGGCGACAGTTTCGGCGTGGTCACGGTGATGCCCACCGCGCTTTCATCCCAGCCCGCGCTGGCATCCAGCGAACCGCCCAGCGCCTCGGCGGCGGCGGCGATTTCCGGCGCGCTCTTGCCAGCGGCGCCCTTGGTCAGCAGGTTGGCGGTGAGATCGCTGATGCCGGCCAGCGAGGATGGATCCATCTCGCCGCCAGTGCGCAGCAGCAGCCGCGCCGTCACCAGCGGCAAGCCGGCACGACGCACGCTGATCACCTGCAAGCCGTTGGCCAGGGTCTGCGCCGACGGCGTCGGCACGCTCAGCTGCGGCGCCGGGCCGGGAGCGGGCGGCGCATCGGGAAAATCGGCAGCCAGTGCGCAGCTGGCGGCGAGCAGGGCGGCCGGCAGCACGGCCAGGCGGAAACGCTTGCTGATGCGGCGGCTCATTTCGCGGCTCCCTTGTCGTCGCCCTGCGGCAGGTAATCGATGGTGACGCAGTGCGCGCCGGTGACGTATTTCTGCAGCACGCGATGCACGTCCTGCTCGGTGACTTTCTGCAGCGCGGCCAGGTCGCTGTTGGCATGCTCCACGCCGCCATCGATCAGCGCGGCCTGGCCCAGCGCGAAGGCGATGCCCTGCGCGGTCTGGCGCTGTTTCAGCGCGCCGGTCAGCAGTTGGGTTTTCACCTTGTCCAGCTCGGCGGCGGGAATCGGCTGCGTCGCCAGCCACACGATTTCCTGCTGCAGCAGCTTCTCCGCCTCGTCCGGCTGGTGGCCGCTGGCGAGGATCGCGAACGCGGTGAACAGCCCCGGGCCGACCCGGCCGTCGGCATCGGCACCGGCTTCCTGGGCCACCTGATGGCGGTACACCAGCGACTGGTACAACCGCGAGGAATCACCCTGCGACAGCAAGGCGGCGGCCACCTGCAGCGGCGCGCTGTCGGCATCGGCCGCCGGCGGGATCAGCCAGGTGATCGCCACGGCCGGCAGCGGCGCGGTCTCGCTGGTGACCGTGTAGCGCAGGTCCTTCTTGCGCGCCGGCTCCTGCGCGGTGACCTGCGGGATCGGCGTGGCCGGCTTCGGAATCCAGGCGAAGTACTGGTCGACCCAGGCATCGAGCTGCTTCGGGTCGAAGTCGCCGGCGACGATCAGGGTGGCGTTGTCCGGGCGGTAGAACGTGTTGTGGAAATCGATCACGTCCTGCAGCGAGGCGGCGTCCAGATCCTCGATGCTGCCGATGGTCGGGCGCTGGTACGGATGTACCGCGTAGGACTTCGGATCGATCTCGTTGAACAGCTTGCCGTAGGGGTTGGCCAGCACGCTCTGGCGATACTCCTCCTGCACCACGGCGCGCTCGGACTTGAAGTTGGGCTCGTCCACGTTGAGGTTGGACAGGCGCTCGGCCTCGGCCCACAGCAGGGTCTGCAGGTGGTTGCTGGGCACCACCTCGAAGTAGTTGGTCACGTCGTCGCCGGTGGAGGCGTTGTTGGCGCCGCCGACGTCCTCGGTGAGCCGGTCGAACTGCTCGGCGTGCATGTGCTTCGTGCTCTTGAACATCAGGTGCTCGAACAGATGCGCGAAGCCGGAGCGGCCCTGCGGGTCGTCCTTCGAGCCGACGTGGTACCACATCTGCACCGCCACGTTGGGGCTGGCGTGATCCTCCACGCTGATCACCTCCAGGCCGTTGGGCAGGGTGCGCTGGTGGTAGGGAATCGGCGGGATGCTCAGCTCGGCGGCAGGGGCCGGGGTCGAAACCACCCCGGCGAGCAGACCGAGCGAGGCCAGCAGGCTGGCCGGGCGCAGGCGCATGGTCATTCCTTGGTGTCCTAGCGATGGAAAGCGACAACCTTAGCAAGCCCGTCCAGGCGGCGGGGCATGACTTGCGGGCTGGCGTCGACAAATCAGGTGAATTTACCCGGGTGTTATTGACAATGGAATTGACCCGGGTAAAACTCCATCACCCCTGAAAACGGAGCCCGCCCATGTCGCCGCCGGACAGCCCCCACTGCACCGCCTTCGACCACCACCGCCTGATCGCCAGCGGCCCTCTGCCCGACGTGGTGCGTGCCGCCAAAGCCACCATCGACCGCGGCCTGCAAGGCCCGCTGCTGATTTTCAACGACCGCGACAGCCGCCAGATCGAGGTGGACTTCCGCGGCACCATCGACGACGTGCTGGCGCGACTGGCACCGGCTCCCGAAGCCCCGGCCAGTCGCGGCCCCGGTCGCCCGAAACTCGGCGTGGTGCCGCGTGAAGTCACCCTGCTGCCACGTCACTGGGACTGGCTGGCCGGCCAGCCGGGCGGCGCCTCGGCGGTGCTGCGCCAACTGGTCGAGCACGCCATCCGCCACGGCGGCGCACGGGAGCGCGCACGCCAGGCGGTGGAAGCCGTCGACCGCTTCATGCAGGTGATCGGCGGCGACCTGCCTGGCTACGAGGAAGCCTCGCGCGCGTTCTATCGGGGCGAGCGCGAATCGTTCGCCGCGCACATCGCCGCCTGGCCCGGGGATGTAAGCAAACACCTGTTGCGCCTGGCCACGATGGCGTGGGACGAACAGGACGACGCCCAATAACGGGGTCAGGTTCACTTGTGCGCAGCCACGCAGGAGGGGCACCGCCCGCCGCAGCGTGCAGCTCCACGGTGGCGAACCAGGCCCACCGTGAACGATGCAAGCGCCGGGAAGTGAACCTGACCCCGTTATGCTTGGCGTGACGGAACAAACCCGCCGACGGACCGAACCCATGCCCGCTCCTTCCGCCCGCCACCCCGCACTCACCGAAGGCCCGATCGGGCGCACCCTGCTGATGTTCTCGCTGCCGATCCTCGGCTCGAACGTGCTGCAGTCGCTGAACGCCTCGGTCAACGCGATCTGGATCGGCCACTACCTCGGCGAGGCCGCGCTCAGCGCCGTGTCCAACGCCAACCTGATCCTGTTCTTCCTGCTCGGCGTGGTGTTCGGCATCAGCATGGCCAACACCATCCTGGTCGGCCAGGCGGTCGGCGCGAAGGACATCGACCAGGCCAAGCGCGTGGTCGGCACCAGCGCCGGCTTCTTCGTGGTGCTGTCGATGATCGTGGCGATCCTCGGCTACGTCTTCACCGGCCAGATCCTGCAGGCGATGGGCACGCCGGCCGATGCGCAGCCTTACGCCAGCGCCTACCTGCGGGTGATCTTCGTCGCGCTGCCGGCGATGTACTTCTACAACTTCCTGATGATGACGCTGCGCGGCGCCGGCGATTCGCGCACGCCGTTCTGGTTCATGGTGTTCTCGGTGGCGCTGGACATCGCGCTGAACCCGCTGCTGATCTTCGGCTGGGGCCCGGTGCCCGCGCTGGGCATCGCCGGTTCGGCCACCGCCACGCTGATCGCGCAGAGCGCGGCGCTGCTGGGGCTGATCGCCTACCTGTACCGGCGCAAGCACTTCCTCGGCCTGTACCGCGGCGAGCTGCACTACCTGAAACCCGACCCGGCGCTGCTGCGTGCGCTGGTGCTCAAAGGCCTGCCGATGGGCCTGCAGATGGTTGTGATCTCGTCCTCGGCACTGGTGATGATCAGCATGGTCAACGCCTACGGCTCGCAGACCACCGCCGCCTACGGCGCTGCCTCGCAGCTGTGGACCTACATCCAGATGCCATCGCTGGCGATCGGTGCGGCGGTGTCGTCGATGGCCGCGCAGAACGTCGGCGCGCAACGCTGGGATCGCGTCTCGCGCATCGCCGGTGCCGGCGTCGCCTACAACCTGCTGCTCACCGGCGTGCTGGTGGCGGTGGTGTATCTGTTCAACCGCGGCGCGCTGGGCATCTTCCTGCCCGACGACGGCACCGCGATCGACATCGCCGGGCACATCAACGCGATCGTGGTGTGGTCGTTCCTGTTCTTCGGCCTCAGCTTCGTGCTGTTCGGCGTGGTGCGCGCCACCGGCGCGGTGATGCCGCCGCTGATCATCCTGGCCGTGGCACTGTGGTTCGTGCGCGTGCCGTTCGCCTGGCTGCTGCGCGACCAGTACGGCGCCGACGCGGTGTGGTGGAGCTTCCCGCTCGGCTCGGTGATCGCCGTGGCCCTGGCCGCCGCCTACTACCGCTGGGGCAACTGGCGCCACGCCAGCATGCTCGCCCCCCGCAGCGCCGGACAGGCCGCCAGCACCGGCCTGGACGTACCCGCCACCACCGTGCTGGAACACGCCGACTGAGTTAACGGGGTCAGGTTCACTTCCCGGTCGCCGATGCGGGTTCCTGCAGACCGCGATCAGCTCTCCGTGACCGGCGGAAGTGAACCTGACCCCGTTATGGTTTTCGGGGTCGGTCGCTTGACACGGCTTTGTCTGACGTGTTGCTCTTGAGGATCGTGTTCTGCGGTCGATCATTGCAAAGGGGAAGGGTTGCATGAAGAACAGAAGGCTTTGGTGTTTCCTGGGCTTGGCAGCCATGGCTGCCACTGCGCATGCCGGCACTTGCGAGGAGAACTTCCAGGCAGTTGGCGATCCACGCAACGGCCTGACATTCACCGGTTCGGTCAGCGTGCCCGGGCTGAGCGTCAGCAGTGCGCTTGGCCAGATGCGGAATTTCGCCATCGAGGAGGGTGCCGAGGCCGGCGCCGACTCCTTCGACGGCGATCGCGGCGAAGTGCTCTTCACCCGCAGCAAGGGGCTCAAGAGGCCCATCGTCTATCAGGTGAGGGCCAATGCCTCCGGCATGGTCTGGCTGAGCACCAAGCTTGCTCCGGGCCAACAGATGGACAAGGGCATCGTCCGCACCAGCTTCTGCAAGGCACTGAATGCACTGAAGGCCGGCAAGCAGGGCGAATCCATCGCCGCCACCGCTCGCGCAGCCTCCAGTTCCGACAGCAACTTCGACAAGGTCATCGAAGGCAAGGCGCGGGACCTGTCGCGGGAAATCCAGCGCGACGTCGCCAAGAGCATGGCCGCCGTCAACAGCAAGGGCAGACTCGGCCACTTCCTCATCGGCAGCCACAATTACGCCACGAAAAACGAACGCGCCAATGCGCTGGCCCCGGTCACCGCCAAATACAAGGGGCGCAGATACCGGATCGACGGGCAGATCTACACGCTCACGGAAGACAGCTTCACGCACGTCAAGGAAATCGCCTATCTGGTCGCCGAGTCCGAGGGCCTTTTCCGGACCACCGGCGGATCGACGGTCAACAACCTCAATTTCACCATCCGCTGCAACATGGCGCCTGACCAGACGAGACTGTTCTACAGCCTTTCCGAAAAGGACTGGATCACGCTGGAAGGCACGGTGGACGAAATCAGTGAGTCCGGCATGAAGCTCAAGGATTGCCGCCAGGCGAGCTGACCGGCACCAGCCAAACGGGGTCAGGTTCACTTCCGGGCTTCGGAAGTGAACCTGACCCCGTTATGCTTCGGCGTCGAACGACACCGTGACGCGCAATCCACCGCAGGTGCTTTGCCCGAGTTCCACATGCGCGTGCTGGCGTTCGGCCATGGTCCTGACGATGGACAGCCCCAGCCCGCTGCCGGGAATGTGCTGGGTCGCCGACAACCGCGAGAACCGGGAGAACACCGCCTCCCGTTCGGATTCGGCGATGCCCGGGCCGTTGTCGTCGATCCGTATGGCTGGACGCCCGTGGATCTCGACGATCGTCACCTCCACCATGCCAGCGCCATAGCGGATGGCGTTGTCCAGAAGATTGCCCAGCATCTCTGCCAGGAACTCCGGCTGTGCGCTGGCTCGTGCTTCGCCGGGCTGCGGATCGAAACGCAGCGTGGCTCCCATGGACGCTGCAGCCGGCGCCATGACATCCACCGCCATCCGCGCATGTTCGACCAGATCCAGCGGCTCGTTCCTGACGAGTTCGGAGTTGTCGGCTCGTGCCAGCGCCAGCAGCTGCAACAACAATCGCTCGAGGCGGCTGGCTGCCTCGCGGGCATCGGCCAACGCCGCCTTGTCCGATGCTGAACGCCGCGACCTGCCCTGCATGAGCGCCAGATGCATCTTCAGTATGGTCAGCGGCGTACGCATCTGGTGTGATGCATCGGCGGTGAATCGACGCACGCTCTCATTCGCTTCACCGAGCTCCAGCAGCAGCCCGTTGAATGCTTCCAGCAACGGCTTGATCTCGGTGGGCACCGCTTCCAGTTCGACCGGGCGATAACGATTGCTGCGGGATGTT
>Ga0222426_100256_pt1 | contig 48389 bp, 42 predicted proteins | sample 2B50Ametagenome_FD_180087 | JGI IMG/M metagenome (GOLD analysis project Ga0222426, IMG submission 180087) | Enriched microbial communities from leaf-cutter ant dump, University of Wisconsin, Madison, United States - 2B50A (version 2) | ecosystem: Environmental > Terrestrial > Nest > Insects nest...
CATTTTCAGCAGATTTAAAACCTAATTTTTGAACGCTGGCTAAGTTTAACACGATGCCTGTGCTGGTATCGGCCAATTGCAGCGGGCGGCCAGCAAGCATTTTAAAATTATAGAGCTTAAAGTTATCTTGGTCGACAAATTTCATTTGTACATCGGCTTGTACCTGTCCCGTATCACTTTTTGCAAACAAGGCATTTCCCCAATGGTCGTTACTCATGGGCAGATGCCCCAAGGAAGCCTGCTCTACACCTGCGATGTGCTTAATCGCTTGTTTGAAAACAAAAGGATCAACATTACTGTCCTGATAGCTTTTACTCGGGAAACGTAGGGTAATGATCGCATCCTTATCGAAGCCGTAGTTATTCTGTAGTGCATGTTTCAATTGTAGACCAATGATGCAAGTTGAAATAACAAATAGCTGGGCAATCAAAAATTGAAAAACAATGAGCATTTTTCGAAAAGAAAGATTGCCAAATTTGAGCGTTTGCGCATTCGAGATTTTAATGACTTCAACAATCTTGACTTTGTTTGTCAATAAAATCGGATAACCTGAGGAAATTAAGGTAATCGTAATTGTAAGTGTTGCTAAAAATAGCGATACACCCCAGGGATCTGGATATAGCTTGAGCTGATCGGGAATATATGCTGCTAAAACTGTTTGAATGAGAATAAGTAAAGGCCAAGATAAAAGCACCGAAAAAGCCGTAATGCAAAATGTTTCTAGCAGAAAGGACTTTGTAATTCTTTTCTGGCTTTCTCCCAATGTCTTTCTGATACCAATTTCCTTCGCGCGTTGTGGGATTTGGGCTGTAGCGAGATTGATGTAATTGACACAGGCGAGTAAGAGCAAAAATATACCTATGCCGATAAGACCGTAGATTATTTTCTGATCAACATTATTTTGCGCGTAAGAAGTAAAATGTAAGTCTTTTAAAGGAACTGTATTAACATGCATTTTAAATCCAAACTTGTCAAATTCAGCATGTGTCATCTCATATGCCTTTTTGTCGGCTGTCTTTATAAGGTTAGGAAGGGAAGCCGATGATTTTACCTTAATAAAGAGCTGCCAATTGGAATTTGAATTGTTCCAGTTTGTGCTATTCCATTCCTGTTCTGGAATCCGGATAAATTCTTTACCCAAAAAGCTGCTTGGATGCGCCAGATCTTTTACAATACCGGCGACATTGTACAATGTACTATCATAGGATAAGGTCTGTCCTATGATTTGGTCTATTGACGTGTTTGGGAAATACAATTTAGCCCGCGATTCTGTCAGGATGACTTCATGGCTATTTTTTAGTATATTCCTTTGGTCGCCAGCTAACCAAACATAAGGTGTCATTTTGAAATAGTCTCCCGTGGTACCGATGATTTCGGACTGATCTTCAAACTCTATTTTCTGCGCTCCGCGATTATTACTGACACGCTCGAAGTATTGTTTAAAGATGGGTACTGTCAGTTCAACATTGACAAAGTTTTCCTTGATATATGCCGGTAATGGTGCAGGAACACCATCGAAATGATCTAATTTATCCTTTTCCTCATAGGAGGTATGGACCTTGTAAATCTGCTCACTTTCCGGATGATGCTGGTCAAAACTAAATTCATAATTGACGATACGGAAAATTAGCCAACAGGCACTTATTCCGATGGCAAGCCCAAATACATTTAAAAATGTGAAAAGACGGTTGCGCCATAGTTGTCTGAAAATTAATTTAATCGTGCTCATCATCTATAGGTTATTAGGATTAATATCTTGGTTATATATGAGTTGTCTTATACCGAAGTTGTTTCCATAATCACTTGTCCGTCTAGCATGCGGATTACACGGTCAGAGAATTTTGCATCGTGCTCACTGTGTGTTACCATGACGATGGTTGTGCCGGCCTCGTTCAATTCAGTCAGGAGTTGCATAACTTCGTTACCGTTATTGGAATCGAGGTTACCCGTAGGCTCATCGGCAAGGATCAGTTTGGGATTATTGACAACCGCACGAGCGACAGCCACACGTTGCTGTTGACCTCCGGAAAGCTGTTGTGGGAAGTGATTGCGACGGTGCATGATCTGCACTTTTTCCAAAACTTCTTCTACACGTTTTTTGCGTTCTGCTGCTGGAACATTGGTATAAACCAGTGGAAGTTCCACGTTTTCAAATACGGTCAGCTCATCGATCAAATTGAAACTCTGGAACACAAAACCAATGTTATGTTTGCGAAGATCTGAGCGACCGCGTTCTTTGAATTTGGCAACTTCAATCTCGTTGAATAGATAGCTTCCTTCATCCAAATCATCCAATAGACCAATGATATTGAGTAAAGTCGATTTCCCACAGCCCGAAGGCCCCATTACAGCAACAAACTCTCCCTCTTTGACATGAATATTGAGGTTGTTTAATGCGACGGTTTCAACTTCTTCTGTGCGGTAATACTTTTGAAGATTTGTGATTTTGATCATATTTTTTGTGCTCATGGTTTTTATGTTTTGTATCCTTGGCGAAATTGCTTTGGACAGTTACTAGTTCTGTTATTAAATTCTTTTTTATTGTTTATTGATCTCTTAAAGTCTTTGTCGGATTGGCTATCGCTGCTTTAAATGCCTGTGAACTTATGGTCAATAGGGCAATGATAATAGCTGTCAGACCGCTGATGATAAAAATGGTCCAGGAAATATCGATATGATGTGCATAATTAGTTAGCCATTTGCTCATGATCATCCACGCAATAGGAAAGGCAATGATACATGAGATCGCTACAAGAATGACAAATTCACGGTTGAGCATTTGGATAAGTCCCGAAACAGAGGCGCCCAAGACTTTACGAATGCTGATCTCTTTTGCGCGTTGCTCTGTTGCAAAGGCGGCTAAACCAAATAGACCTAAGCAGGATATAATGATAGACATCAGTGCAAATACACTGGATAGTTGCTGTACAAAAAGCTCCGCTTTAAACTTATTATTGAAACTATCATCTAAAAATTTATAGTCAAAAGGGAAGCCTGGGTTATTTTTGACGATGACCTTCTCGATTTGTTGAATGGCATCTGGTAAATCTACTCCAGCCTTTGTTTTGATGGTCATGATCCCATTATCTCTATTCATTGGTAGAAACAGCATCGGCTCAGGATCGGCATACACATTGTTATAAACGAAGTTCTTGACGACACCGGCGATGGTAAACTTTTCCTCACCGTAGCTGATGATGTTACCGGCCACAAGGCCATCTTTTTTGATCAGTTTTGCAAATGCTTCGTTGATGACAACCGATGTGCTGTCGCCCACAAAATTTTGATGAAAGTTTCTACCGTCAAAAAGCTTTAAGTCTAAAGCTGGAATAAGGCCCTCATCAGAACGTAACATACCTATCAAAATACTGGCATTTGGATCTTTTCCATCCCAGCTAAAACCGGACGTATTGGAGTTGATATTGAGGATACTCATGTCACTGACACCGACTTCTTGCACAACTCCTGTTGTCAATAATTGATTTTTAATGAGCGGCAGATGTTTGGCCATATCGCCTTGTAGCGCTGTGGTCAACACCTGACTCTTATCAAAACCGAGATCTCTGTTCTTGTTGTGCTGAATCTGTTGGTAGATGATAATAGTACAGATAATTAACACTACTGAGGCTGTATATTGCAGGATGACCAACCCTTTACGGACGAGACTTCCACTACCGGCCTTCTGTTTCGTCCCTTTGATCGTTGAAAGCGGTTTGAATGCCGAAAGGAAAAATGCGGGATAGCTACCTGCAAATAATCCACATGCTAATGTTATTGTCGTTAAAAATAGCAGGTGTGAGGGAGCTAAAAGATTAACCTGAAGATCCTGGCCTATCATGGTGTTGAACGGCCTGATGAAGATATAGATTAGCAATATAGCAACAAGAGAGGAAATAATTGCCAAAACAAGGGATTCTCCCAAGAATTGCATAATGAGCGATTTGCGACTTGCACCAACCACTTTGCGCATCCCAACTTCTTTTGCTCTTTTTTCAGATCTTGCAGTTGCAAGATTCATGAAATTGATACAGGCGATCAGTAAGACAACCCAAGCGATAAAGGTAAATAGACGAATATTTTTAATGCCACCTTCTTTTTCAATACCACTGTTATCAAACTGATTGTAGGTAATCCAACGTTCCATTGGATAGAGGAAATTCTGTGAAAAAGTGACTTCACCATTGGTCTTGTGTTTGACGAAATCCATCATCTGCTTGTTAATCTGATCGACGTTGGCATTATCTTCGACCTGAACTAGCGTTTGAACACTATTGTTCCCCCAATTTTTTAGAAAATCCTGACCCGCTTCAAATTTTTTGAAAGGGATGAGCCATTGAAAATCATAGCTGCTATTTTTGGGTAGGTCCTTGATTACCCCCGCAATAATAAATGGCTCACTATTGTTTGTTTTGACGGTTTTTCCCAGGGCAGGACGGTTGCCAAATAATTTCTTCGCTGCAGTTTCTGATAATACAATGTTATTGACCTGATCAAAGGCAGTCTTTCGATCCCCTTCAAGAAATGCAAGGGATAGCACATCAGCGATGCTTCCATCGGCATATACACCATTTTGAAATATATTATTGTCTCCGACGGAAAACAGCATTGGCGAATTCCAGCTTATGCGTACTGCATGCTTGATGCCCGGGATTTCTTTCGCTATGCTTTGGGCAAAGGGTCCTGGGGTAGATTCAAATACATAGGTTGCTCCATCGTATGTCTGTTTTGATTTGACAATGTAGATATCCTTTTTGTTGGCGAAATTATCGTTGAAGCTCAACTGATTTTCAACCCATAAAAAAATCAACGATGCCGCAGCAATCCCGACCGCCAGTCCAAAAATATTGAGAAAGCTGTAACCTTTGGTTTTCCAAAGGTTACGAAGTGCGGTTTTAATAAAGTTTTTAATCATAATTATGGTCGTATGATAAAAGCGGTTATCGACATACCTGATGTTCTCGATAACCGCTATATGATGTTACTTTTTAATATTCAGTTCTTGAACCTTATCGTAGGTCTCATAGCTCGATACGATAACTTTATCTCCTGGTTGTAGACCTTTGATGACCTCATAATATTCCGGATTCTGTCTTCCTAGTTGGATATCCACACGATACGCTGTGCTTCCATTTTTATCCAATTTGAAGATCCAGTTACCGCCGGTCTGTTGATAGAATCCTCCTTTTGCCAGTAATAATGCTTTTGTCTCGTCACTTAACGCTAAACGTATCTGCAAAGTTTGTCCACGACGGATCCCTTTTGGAACATCATTGATAAATTCCATGTCAACCTGGAAGCGTCCATTGGTGACTTGTGTATAGACTTTCTTGATACGGAGTTTGTAGGTTTTTTCACCGATAGAAAATTCACCTTGTAGATCTGGAAAAATACGGTTGATATAATGTTCGTCAATATCAGCACGCACTTTGAATCCTGTCAAAACGTCGATTTGTCCCAACCGTTCCCCGGCATTTTTGTTTTGTCCGATTTCTGCATCGAAAGCCGTCAATTGTCCGTCAACAGGCGCTCTAACGATCAGATCACCAATTTTTCTTTTCATCAGTTCCAATGCACTCTGTGTACGTTGATAAGTTTGCTTATCCTGATTAGTTTTTTGCGCATTGGAGATTTCGTCCTGTTTTAGGATCTGTTTGGTCAAGTTGACCCGCTCTTTTTGATAGTTGTATTCGTTCTTTGATTTTTCGAACTCTTGTGTACCAATGGCTTTTTCAGCGAGTAATTTTCTATTTAAGGTATAGATACGTTCAGCTTCACGATAAGCTTGTTCTACATCAGCCATTTGGTTGCGGTTGTTAATCGATGCTTGTTGTGCATTGGTCTGCGCTATTTGGGACTGTGTCAATAGATTCAGTACTTGCGTTTCTTGTTGTACCAAGGTAAGCTCCTGATCGGTATTGGAAAGACGCATGATTGCATCCCCTTTTTTTAAGATAGCGCCATCTTCTACAAACTTTTCTTCTACACGTCCACCAACAGAAGCATCGAGGTATATGCTGCTAATAGGAAGCACAGTGCCATTTATAGGGATAAATTCCTGAAAGTTTCCATTTTTTATTTCGACGATAGAGATGCGGTCAGCTTCAACATTCAGTTTGCTTTTGCCGGAGGTAAAATAGAAACTGGCGCTGATCAATCCAACTAAGCCAGCAACCCCCACAATAGTCATGATACGTTTGCTATTCCACTTCTTCTTTTCTAAAGGTCTGTCCATAATTTAATATCAATTTTGTATGTAACTATGAAAGCTGTGCCAAGAATGTAAATTATTGATTGATAGGTTCTTGTTTTGTTTAGTTTTAAGCTTGGTGTTCGATAGCGGACACTTCTTGTACGAAGGCGTACAACTGGAAGTTTTTTGCTGTTTTGGGCGTCAACTGAAGCGCTTTTGGCAAATATAATCTGGCTGCCGTGAAGCACATTAGTTCCGGTGGAGCAAAGGTTACTCTGTTGGTGTAAATTAGGTAAGGGGTAGGTCGCTATATTGACCGATCGGTCCTAAAGGTTGGTAAAAATGGTCTGTTAAAATTTAGGATTTAACTGTATTACTTTCGTTATTTACTCGGTGCTTGTTCGGTGCTTAGTCGGAGCTTGTTCGGTACTTCTTCGGTGCTTCTTCGGTTGTGACCGAAGAAACACCGAAGAAGTACCGACTTATATCCATTGAATGGAAGAATAATTATCGAACTTGATTTGAATTATTCTTCTATTTATACAGTTTGTCTTTGCTATTGTCCAACTACGCACACCGACTGTTCATTAATGAACATTTTTGAAAATATGTTTTTTGTATCTATTTGATAGTTAGTGTTTTTGTTGTTTGGCATGGCGATGGTCAGCAAGAAAATAAAAAATGGATATGAAGAGAGTCTATATATATAGTACATTATGCTTTTTATTGAGTTATGCCAAGGCAGGGGCGCAACAGACGGAGCAGCGATTAACGGAAAGAGTGGCTGGGACAGCAACAATTGCAGCGGTCGACGATAAACAAATTACCAAGCGGAGCTTAGCTGAGTGTATTCAGTTGGCAATAAAGGCCAATCCAACCTTATTGCAGAATGAACTCGATGTGAGACGTGCGGAGGTGAATTTAGCACAGGCTAAAGCGAATAGACTTCCCGATGTTGATGCAAGCCTACAACATAGCCTAACATCAGGAAGATCTCAGGATAATTCGACCCTTCAATATATTTCATCCAACAACTCAACAGGAAATTTTTCTTTGGGCGCAAGCCTTCCAATATTTAGAGGGTTCCGTTTATTTCACGATATCAGGATGCGTGCTGATGCAAAGACAGCGGGTAAATTGACTTTTGATACGCAGATTAATGCGTTAAAACTGGACGTTATTACCGCTTATATCCAAAGCTTAACTGCTCAGGATATATTGCGGCAATCAGAAATGCAGACTGAAGTAACCCGAGAACAGGTCAGACGTGCGGAGAGTATGCATAAGGAAGGTGCAATTAATCCTGGGGATTACTTTGATCTGAAAGGACAACTGGCAAATGATGTCAACACGATTGAAAATAATCGTCAGTTACTATACAGTAGCCGCGTGAAGCTTGCTGCCTTACTAAATATGGATGAAAATCAATTGGGCGAATTGGATAACCTCGGAATAAAAGAGAGCGGGCAACGACTGGATGCGAAACAGCTCTATGAAATGGCCGTTGATCAATTGCCCGATATACAGGCGCTGGATTATCGGATCAAAGTGGCGGAGCGGGATATTAAGATTGCAAAATCATACTATTATCCGTCATTGAGTCTGAGCGCTGGTTTAGGGTCAAATTATTCTAAATTGGGGATTCAGGGAACGTATTGGTCACAAATGCGTAATAACGTAGGAAAGTATATTTCTCTCAATCTTTCTGTTCCGATTTTTAATCATTTGCAAGTTTATAACAACGTCCGCTTGGCAAAATTAGATCTGCAGACGGCTAGATTTCAAAAGGAGATCCAACAAAATGTTTTGCGGTCGGCGACGTCCAATGCGGTTTTTAACTTGCAGAATGCAAGTAACATGATTACACAATTACGTAGTCAAAATGAAAACTACGCGGAATCTTTTCGTATTGCCAAGGTAGTTTTCGAATTGGGAAACAGTAATTCAGTGATTTTTTTGACCGCAAAAAATAAGTTCGATAACAGCCAGATTCAATTGGTCGTCAAACAGTATGAATGGCTGCTGCAAAAATATATCAATGATTATTACGCAGGCTCGTTGAATTTATAGTTATCTTAGTATCTTCAATGAAGTCAGGAAGTATGAAAAAAGCATCTATTTTAGTCGTTGATGATGACCAGGACTTATTAACTGCGGCAAGAATCTTGCTTAAACCTAAAGTTAGTCATATTCAAGTTGAACCCAATCCGGAGAATCTAATAGCACATCTGGAGAAGACACCTTATGATCTGGTGCTTTTAGATATGAATTTTAAAAGTACGATTAATACCGGTAATGAGGGATTATACTGGTTGTCCCGGATCAAAGAAAAGTTTCCACAGGTACATGTCATTATGATTACCGCTTATGGAGCTGTTGATCTCGCTGTAAAATCGCTGAAACAGGGAGCGTCAGATTTTGTCGTGAAACCTTGGGAAAATGAGCAATTATTGGCAACGATCGAAAGCGCTCTTGCCGAATCAAAAAATAAAGAAAAGAAAAGTAAAAGTTCCTTGCTCAGTAGTGGAAGCAGTCCTGATTTGATTGGTAATTCCATTGTTATGGACGAACTGCAATATAAATTGGAGAAAATTGCCCCTACAGATGCGAATATATTAATATTAGGAGAAAATGGAACCGGTAAAGATCTGATTGCTCAAGCCATTCAGCGAAGATCCTTACGTTCAGATCGGACTTATGTTAAGGTTGATGTCGGGGCGCTGACAGAAACATTATTTGAAAGTGAGCTTTTCGGTTATAAGAAGGGCGCATTTACAGATGCACGTGAAGACCGCCAAGGTCGATTCGAAGCTGCAAATGGGGGAACATTGTTCCTCGATGAAATTGGCAATATCTCTTTGCAGCAACAAGCCAAACTGTTAACCGTACTGCAGAATAGACAGGTTACACCGTTGGGTTCCTATCAACCAATATCGGTGGATATACGCTTGATTTCAGCAACCAATGTTCCGTTGAAACAGCTCGCAGATGAAAGCCGTTTTCGAAAAGACTTAATTTATCGGATCAATACCGTTGAAATTCAGGTACCGCCATTGCGTGAGCGAGGAGAGGATATCAAGCTATTGGCTAATCATTTTCTCGATATCTATTCGAAGAAATATAATAAGCGGATTGAAGGCTTTGAACCGGATGCGGTTAAAAAAATGTGTGCGTATCATTTTCCCGGCAACGTCCGAGAACTCCAATACAGCATCGAGCGTGCTGTTATTATGGCTGATCAGCTCAGTATAGCTGGAAATGACCTCTTTTTCTCGCCAATAGAACAACAAATAGATAACCGCGTTGTCGAATCCAGTCCCAGCAGTCAAAATCTGGAAGAATTGGAACGTAAAGCAATCAAATCGGCGATTGAACGTTATAACGGAAATATCAGTAAAGCCGCAAAAGAATTAGGGCTTACCAGGGCGGCACTTTATAGACGTTTGGAGAAATATGATATTTAGTCGATGAGGCACGGAAAAATCTTAAATGCAATCAAGGTTATCTTACTGCTGGTAGCAGCACTTGTGAGCGCTTATTTGCTACTTAAAAGAGAATATGTACAGGCGGCTTTGATCTTTTGTATGATGCTATACCTGGGTTTTAACCTATATGCACAGTATAATTTTTTGGCCAGGCAGCTGATTGAATTTTCCGAAGCGGTCAAATACCGCGACTTTACCAGACGCTTCTTGGTGAAAAATACAAAGTCAGTGGAAGGGCAGCTTTTTATGGCCTTTAATCAGATCAACGAGACTTATAAGGAGATCAGCATTAAGCAGGAGATTCAGCACCAATACCTGGATCGTGTGATCAATATGCTAAATTCGGCGATTATCTTTTATGAGATGGATAGTGGTAAGGTCATGTGGGTAAATGAGGCTTTCAAACAGCTATTTCATTTGCCACACCTTGGAAATATCACGGGATTGAAGAAAAAAAACAATGATCTTTATGAAAAAACCATGTTGCTTGAAAACGGGCAGCAGCAGATGGAGTCTATTCAATCAAGTAAAGGAAAAATAAAGCTATTGATTCAGAGTTCAAGCTTTGAGACACAGGACGCCTTGTTTCGCATTGTGGTGTACCAAAATATCAACGAAGCAATTGATGAGACTGAAACAAAGGCATGGCATAAATTATTACGTGTACTGACACATGAAATCATGAATTCCATCGCTCCGATCAGCTCACTTGCTGAAACCTTAAACGGTCGTTTGGACCATTTTAAAGGAGCTGAAGATATTGATGATCTAAAAACAGGCATTTCCACCATCAAACGTCGTAGCGAAGGACTTTTACATTTTGCGAAGAGTTATCGTATGATCAATAAGGTCGATCAGCCTCAGCTAGCGCCGATCCAAATTTCGCAGTTATTTGAGCATATCTATCAGCTGCTTGAACCAACCTTGATCCAGAAAAATATTGATGTCGATATTATTCTGAAAAATACACGGCTAATCTTATCTGCCGATGTCAATTTGATCGAGCAGGTTATTATCAACTTAATGTTGAATGCAATAGATGCGGTTAAAAATAGGGAAGAAGCCTATATTAGTTTATCTGCTCTTGAAGTAGACGGAAAGGTGCAGATTCGGATTGAAGATAACGGAGCAGGAATTCCTGCTGATCTTCAGGAGCAGATCTTTACACCATTTTTTACAACGAAGAAAACGGGTACAGGGGTCGGCCTTACCCTAAGCAAACAGATTATGCTTTTGCACAAGGGAACTATTTTCCTCAATAGTACGGAAGGAGAAGGAAGTGTTTTTATTCTCCAGTTTTAGGGGGATCATTCCTGCAAACTAAAACCTAATGTTCCATGTGAAAAATCATAAAATTTAGCGATGTTTGCAGCGAAATGAACTACATGCTTAAGTATTGGCGACATTATTTTGTATCCCATAGTCGCCATGGGACCCATTCTCCTTTTGTTTATAAATTGGTAGACGAAGTAATTTATCAAAAGACATCCAAAGCGAGCGTTTCAGAATTACCACAAACTATTCAAAACGAGAGCAAGGTAGAACAGAAAAAGTACGCATTAATCGATCGATTATTAAGGACATTTGCTTACGACAATTTTAGCTACTGGGCCGATCAGCCGCTTGAAAGTTATAGGAATCTTTTGCACGACCAATGTGGACGTTATGCGTACCGACATATTTATTATATTGACCAGGACGATCTTGATCTGAATTTTTTGGAAAATGTTGGGGATCGAGATCTATTAATTATAAACGAGCCCCATTTATCAGTGAAAAGGGAAGCCTATTGGAATAAGCTGAAGGAGGATGATCATAGTGTAGTTACGATAGATCTATACCGAATTGGGTTGGTTTACTTTAGAAAAGGACAGCGAAAAGAGAATTTTCTGATTCGATTTTAGGCCGCTGTTCCGATTTAGGCTGCTGTTCCGATTTCTTTTTTGACTGTCGATGGTCAGTCATCTACCGCGTTCCGTTGGGCATCAACTATTTTAGCTGATTTTGAGGGTAGTAGAGAGGAGGGAAAAAAGTGGATGTCATTAGGCAAGAATAAACAAGAGCATCCATGCCTATATGGATGCTCTTGTTTATTAAAAAGCTTCACTTAGGGACAGATAGAAACCCGACTGTCGTTTTTCTCCGGGTCTTTGTTCACCAAAAGAATAATCAAAGCGTATGCTGCTATTGTGTTCGAGACTAAAGAAGTAGCGTAAACCACCTCCATAACTTGCGACATATCGACTGCTATTTTCCTTGGAAAAGGTGGATCCGAGTCCTGAAAATCCAACGATGCCAAAGCGTGGATGAAAACGATAACGCAGTTCAGCCTGTGAGGCAAGATAATTCTTGTCCCGATAACGTCCGAGGTAATAACCGCGCATCATCATGTCTCCACCGAGCTCACGGTAGTTGTAAAATGGGACGGTTTTTCCAAATGTGGAACGAAAGATTCCCTGTAGGGCCAGCGTGACTTGGTTGTGCAGGGGAATAAAGCCACGGAGATCTACATCGAGGTTTGCCCCCGTAAAATCAGTACTTGTCCATAACTTTGGAGCATAGGCCAGCCGCAATTTAGCATAATACCCCTTTGTTGTATAAGAAACGTTGTCCCTATTGTCAAACAATTGCGAAAGACCTACCAGTAGCTGTTGTCCGCCATGCTTCCCAATAAGATCGGAATGATTGAAAATACGATCGGCACTATCGCTACGAATGGTGAAGTTATCGTATTGAATGTTGATACCTGAATAAAGGCCGTTGCTGATTTTTTTCTCAGCTTCGAGTTTGACGCGAAATAATTTTTGATCAATGCGTTCTTCATCGGCTTTCCAAGTGTCCATACCGACGCCATAATAGTTAAAGGGCCAATTACGGTAGCGTATTTCACTAATCAGATGGTAATCGTTGTTTTTAGTCCAAAGATCGGTCTGCAGTTTGAAGTTGGACTGACTATTGGATGTAAAGGTTCCCATGACCATGACAGTGGAGGTGCGGATTTTGGGATCAGATTTGTCCAGATAAAAATTATAAGCGCTCGCCAGGCCGTATTCAACTCCCGTTTCCTGCGCATAACCAACGGCCGGTAAAACCATAAAACTACCGGAACGTGTAGAATCTCTTTCAGCGGAAAGAAATTTTTTACTCAATTTTTGAATAATATTTTGAGCTTTCAATTCGGCCGATCCCATTAAAAGTACCGTAAATAGTACGGAGTATCGGGTAAGTTTTGAAAGTGATTGCGGTAAAATTTGCATGCCCAAAGATAGTATATTAGCCAAATAACCAAAACAGGTAAATATGCAATCAAAAATTATTGTGCTGCATATCAGTATAATTGCCAAAAACTGTCTTTTTTTTTTGACAAATATTTTTGTAAAGTGAGTTTTGTGTCTATCTTTGCATCAGCAAACAAGGGAACAACGGTTCAAAACAACGAAAGTTTGCTTAGTTCTTTAAATGAAAAAAAATAAAAAATAAACTTGCAGAAATCAAAAGTAAATTCGATATTTGCACTCGCTGAAAAGGTAGAAATACTTGGTCAGACGTTGATAGAATGTAAGTTTAAATAAAGATATTAGAAGCCTCTTTAGCTCAGCTGGTAGAGCAACTGACTTGTAATCAGTAGGTCATTGGTTCGATTCCGATAAGAGGCTCTAAATGTAACGAAAGTTACAGGTCTGGAGGGGTTCCAGAGCGGTCAAATGGGACGGACTGTAAATCCGTTGCTTCGGCTTCGAAGGTTCGAATCCTTCTCCCTCCACACTTTATTTTAATTAGGGTGTTAGATTTACTCTAGTTTCTAATTATTAAGCGGAAGTAGCTCAGTTGGTAGAGCGATAGCCTTCCAAGCTATAGGTCGCGAGTTCGAACCTCGTCTTCCGCTCAAATTTTTCAAGTATTAAATTTAGTCTCTATCTTCTTTGATAATAATGTATCTAAAGGTGGGGGCATTAATACGTAAATAAGGTTTTTTAGTAAGCCGAAGTAGCTCAGGGGTAGAGCACTTCCTTGGTAAGGAAGAGGTCGTGGGTTCAAATCCCATCTTTGGCTCGTACTTGTGTAAAAGTTAAGCAAGAGTATATAACAAATAGAAATAATTTATAATTACTAATTCGCATAAACATGGCAAAAGAGAAATTTGACCGTAGTAAACCACACTTAAACATTGGTACTATCGGTCACGTTGACCACGGTAAAACTACAACTACAGCTGCTATCACTAAAGTATTGGCTGATAAAGGTTTGTCAGAAGCTCGTTCATTTGATTCAATTGACTCTGCTCCTGAAGAAAAAGAGCGTGGTATCACAATCAATACTGCACACGTAGAATATTCTACAGCTAACCGTCACTATGCACACGTTGACTGTCCAGGTCACGCTGACTACGTTAAGAACATGGTAACTGGTGCTGCTCAAATGGACGGTGCTATCATCGTAGTTGCTGCGACTGATGGTCCTATGCCTCAAACTCGTGAGCACATCTTGTTGGCTCGCCAAGTAGGTGTTCCTGCGTTAGTAGTATTCATGAACAAAACTGACTTAGTTGATGACCCTGAGTTGTTAGACTTAGTTGAAATGGAAGTTCGTGAGTTATTATCATTCTACGAATTCCCTGGTGATGATATCCCTGTAATCAAAGGTTCTGCTTTAGGTGCATTGAACGGTGAGCCTGAGTGGGTTGAGAAAATCATGGAATTAATGGATGCTGTAGATAACTACATTCCAATTCCTCCACGTTTGACTGACTTACCTTTCTTGATGCCAGTAGAAGACGTATTCTCGATCACAGGTCGTGGTACAGTTGCTACAGGTCGTATCGAAAGAGGTGTAATCAACTCTGGTGATCCAGTTGAGATCTTAGGTATGGGTGCTGAGAACTTGAAATCTACAGTAACAGGTGTTGAGATGTTCCGTAAAATCTTAGATTACGGTGAGGCTGGTGATAACGTAGGTTTATTGTTACGTGGTATTGAGAAAACTGATATCAAACGTGGTATGGTTATCTGTAAACCAGGTTCAGTAACTCCTCACGATCATTTCAAAGCTGAGGTTTACGTATTGTCAAAAGCTGAAGGTGGTCGTCACACTCCATTCTTCAACAAATACCGTCCTCAATTCTATTTCCGTACAACTGACGTAACTGGAGAGATCTCTTTACCAGAAGGTACTGAAATGGTTATGCCAGGTGATAACGTTACAATCAGCGTGAAATTAATTTCTGCTATTGCAATGGAAAAAGGTCTACGTTTCGCTATCCGTGAGGGTGGTCGTACAGTAGGTGCTGGTCAGGTAACTGAAATTATCTAGTCTTTAATAAAGATTTAGAATCACATAGAATAAGCTAATCGACTGAGGTTGATTAGCTTATTTTTTCGATAAGCGATTTATCGGATTAAAATAAAAAAAAGTGAAAAAAGATTTGCAGAAAGTGGTTTAAAACACTATATTTGCATCACAAAATAAGAAATACACGGGCATAGTTTAAAGGTAGAACGAAGGTCTCCAAAACCTTTGGTCTGGGTTCGAGTCCTGGTGCCCGTGCTTATAAAAACAGATAAACTAAAATGGCAAAAGTACTTGATTTTTTTAAAGACTCTTATGTAGAGATCACTGAGAAAGTGACTTGGCCTACATGGTCTCAGTTACAAAGTTCAGCTGTTATTGTGCTTGTTGCATCTCTTCTTATTGCATTGGTTGTCTTTGTAATGGATAAAGCTTCAAGCGTAGGGTTAGAATTCTTGTACGGTATTGCTTCTTAATTTTTCAATCGTATTTATTTATGGCAGATCAAGGTTTAAAGTGGTACGTAGTTCGTGCTGTAAGTGGTAAAGAAAAGAAAGTAAAGCAATATATTGATGCCGAAGTTAGCCGTTTAGGTATTGAGCACTTGATTCCTCAGGTGTTGATTCCAATGGAAAAATACTACTTGATGCGCGATGGTAAGAAAGTTGCTAAAGAACGTAACTACTATCCTGGTTATGTTTTATTAGAAGCAGCTCTTGACGGTGAGTTAGAGCACATCATCAAAAATATCAATAGTGTAATTGGTTTCTTGGGCGATAAAGCTGGTAACGCGGTTCCTTTGCGCCAAGCAGAAGTAAATCGTATCCTAGGTAAAGTGGATGAAATGGCCGAGCAAGGTGAAACCATTAACGTTCCTTACTATGTGGGTGAAACAGTGAAAGTCAACGACGGTCCTTTCAACGGATTTACCGGAGAAATCGAAGAAGTCCACGAAGATAAAAAGAAATTAATCGTGATGGTGAAAGTCTTCGGTCGTAAGACGCCACTTGAACTAAACTACATGCAAGTAGAAAAAGAGTAAGATTAGTAATTAACGATAGAGAAAAGCTTTTCATGAAAATTGGAAGGCTTTTTTTTGTATCTTACTACAAATGAAAAGGCCAACTATTTATCTATTCGTATTGGTGTATGTGCTGACATTGCTGAGCTGTGCAAATGTCGAGAAGTACAATCGATTTATTGAAACTCCCCTGGCGGTGGAAGCTATGCAGCAAGATATCAACTATGTTGAGCATAACTTATGGAAAATGCATCCAGACTTGTTTCTATATGTGCGGGAAGATCAGTTAAAGGTTAAGTTCGACAGCCTTCGTAGGGCGATCCGTCAGCCATTATTGCCGAATCAGTTTCAGTTGGCATTAGCATCTGTACTGGCTCAAGTTCGGCAGGGGCATATGACGCTGAGTCCCCTTATTTCCAAATTTGACCCGAAAGGTAAGGATAAAGTCCGTTATCAAAAAAGTAAGGGTCCCTTTTCACAACTGGGATTTCATTGGCAGGAAAATACACTCTATCTCTCAAAAAATGGAACGTTAGATTCAAGTTTGGTTGCAGGCTCTAAAATTCTTTCTATTGAGGGTATACAACCACAAAATCTGTACACAAAATATCGCCCAACCTTTACCTCGGACGGCTATAATACGACATTTATAGATCAGGCTTTTGAGCGTTTATTACCGCGGTATTACCAATTGGAACTGGGGTATAAAGATTCTATTTCGGTTTTGTTTTCTCGCGCCGATAGTACATATCAGCGGACTGTGGTCAGAAGGTTCGACAGTGTCGATACAAAGGCTAAATCAGGGATAAGGACCACGGTTGTGAAAAAAGTGAGCCAACCTGATCAGAAGAAAAGTGATCAAAAAAAGCAGCGTAAAATCTTTGGGTATAATGCCAATCTAAAAAGAATGAGCAAACAGCTTTCTTTCCCTGTCAAAGGCGATAGTAGTGTTGCTTTATTGAAAGTGGTTGATTTTTCGTATGGGCGTCCAAAGGAAGCTTACAGAAGGATTTTTGATCGGCTGGAGCTTAATTCGGTACAATACCTGATCTTGGATCTTCGTGGAAATCTGGGCGGGCGTCTATTCGATGTGAAGGAGCTGTATAGTTATCTGGTAGAGGAGGATAAATACCAATTTGCTCAGCCAGCAGTGATCACCTCAAAATTCAAGTTGCCATTCTATCAGATAAAAGGATTGCCGGGCTGGTCTTATCCCGTTTTATCGCCATTTATCATACCCAGTGCGGTTGTATCCTGGACAAAGACCTTTTCCAAAGATCGTCTGAATTATACCCATCTTACAGGGAGTAAAAGTGAAAAATCAAAAGGTAATCGCTATCGCGGGGACTTATTTGTATTGATTGATGGCGGGACATTTTCTGCAGCGAGTTTAATTGCTACAAATTTAAAAGTTGGGAAGCGGGCTGTGTTTGTGGGCGAGGAAACTGGTGGTGCAGCTAGCGGCACGGTTGCGGGAGTTCTTCCTGTACTGAAACTGCCAAACTCCCATCTACGTTGGCGTTTCGGCTTAATGGATGTCAAACCTTATTATCAAGTAAACGAAGCGGGGCGGGGTGTCATGCCTGATGTTCCTGTCGTACGGAGTGTTGATGATGTTATCAAGGGGAAAGATCCGGTATTGGATAAGGTGCTGAAAGCTATTAAAAAGTAAGACGAAGTATAGTTAGGGATTATATTTCACCTTGAGATCGTTTCTTTCGGAATAAAGCAATTATTTTCTTTAGAACAAGTTTGCTATAATGATAGACTAAGCCAAATATATTCTCTCCTGTGATGTCACTTGCCAGAGCGGGTGGTAAAAGTTCATAGATCGTGATACCAAAATAATCCGCTATTTTGTATACCTGCTCTACCTTTAGCTTAGTCTCATTGCGTTCGATTTTTGAATAGGCAGCCTGTGATATCTCCAAAACGAATGCAACAGCTTCCTGTGATATCCTGAGACTTTCTCTTTTCTGCCTAATAATTGTTCCGATTTCTTCTCTTGCCATTCTTTTAAATACCCAAATTATCGAATGGTCTAATTTAATAAATATAACTTGAAGTTGTGAAGTTTTTCGATGTTAAAACTTGTAGTTATAGTCTATAACCCTAGGTTGTGGTGGCTCAGCCTCTTTTCCATGAATTTTGATGAAAATAAATATTGAGATATCATGGAAAAGAAATTAAAAGAAATTAATGTTAGCGAGTTGGATGCTAATGAAGTGTTGGAGATTGGAGGTGGAGGGTCGGAAAGGGAGGATGAGAAGAGAGGAAGCTGGTTTGACTCAATATGGGATCTGTTAATTTCTTAACCCTAAAAGAGTGCTTGGTACATTTCAATTATTGAGGTATGTCTAAACACTAATGCAACGATGGAACCTATTAGATATGCCACTAAGTGCAACTGTTTATTTGTTTTCTTTAATTTTCCTACAAAAGTCAATAGTATAAGTATCCCCAGTCCTACTATCCAGCTATGAGTAGTGTTTTGTACAAAAGAAAAGAGATGGCTAGTTGTTTTTTGTAAAGGAAAAAATAACGCTGAAAAGCCAAATAATCCAAAGGAGAGACCCGACGCACCAACAGCGGTAAATGTAAAATCATTCTTTTTGGAAAATGCCTGAATGAGGTTGGGGAGGATAATTAGAAGAAAAAAATTAGCTATTGTACCTATGTATGCGACTGTAGTACCATACTCTTGATGGAGATTACCAAACATATCATATCCTAGTCCAAAAATCACAACACAATTAAACAAGAGGTGAATCCAGTTGCGATGAATTAAAGCCGAGGTAAGCAAAGTATGAATACGCTTACCTCTTGCTATCTCGTAGGGGTGCAGGATCAGTGCATGGAAAAACGATTTATTATAAAATCCAATGATGCTGCATACCAATATAATCGGTACGACAATATAGGAATAGGGGGCTTCGGCAAAAGTTGGGAATATATCGAAAAATTTCATTTATAGTTGTTGGTGAATCACGCAAAAATATCTAATAAATTTTAAAATACAACCTCAGGTTGTGGTGGACGTAATGGGTAATGCCCAAATTTGTATCGTTGATCAACAAAAGCAGTTGCCGAAAAAGCTTTAAAATAGAGTAGGAATCAATAAATAATTTTTAATTTTATGAAAACAATAAAAAAAAATTCTCTTGCCTTATTGGCGGTAATATTTACTCTTGTAGGTATTTCTAAGATTGATTTGGTGAAAGCATCAAATGCAGGCGTGAAAGTATGTCCTGGTGATGGCAAAGGTTGCGTTCTTTGGGGTGCAATTGAAAAAGGCGACGGTAGTGGCTTTATTGAAATTGGAAAGGACGACGAATCTCAGGATACACCAGCTGAACCAGGAGCCTAACTCTATTTTATAACAAGTCTTGTAGCTAAGGGCTACAAGGCTGTATTTAATTTAAGCTATTTTTTATGAAAATTATTTTAGTGAAAACTATAAGCACATTATGTGTTATGGTATGTGTATTTTTGTCTATGCATTCGTATGCGGGTACAAACGAGAAAGACCATGCTTCTACCTCCAATGGTGTTAGAATCTGTCCTGGAAGTGGATCTTCTTGTATTCTGTGGGGTTTGGTTTATAAAGGTTCTGATAATTCTCATGTTGAACCAATGCCAGATGAGGAATCCCAACCAACACCCTCAGACAATCAGTAAAATTTAAGTATATAAATTCATCTAATGAAAATCCAATTGTTAATACCAAGTTTAGTGTTGTTGATTTCCTGTGGTTTAAAATCACCAAGCAGCTTCAATGCACTAGAAAAGCGAAATATTGTTGTTTGTGATGCACTTCAAATTGAAGGAAAGACCATCTACGGTGATTTGCAAAATGATTTGGAGGCTGTACCTTATACTAAATCATTAAAACCTGCAGATTTTGGTGATAAACTATATCAAATAGCAAGTTCCAGTGTGGAACGGTATTATCTCAAAGAGAGTAATCAACAAGTTCATTATTGGGATGTTGCTAATCTTGAACATCATACGATGGACGTATCAAAAAAATATCCCTTTGGATTGGTTATAGGACAAGATGAACATAGTATATATTTCTATAATTCATCTACAAAAGGAAAAAGTTTTGGTACGTATAACTTGGTTTCTGAAAAATTGAATATTGTCAATTTTGATGGATATACTGTAATTAGTACAGCCAAGCTCAGCAAGAAACCAGATGTTTTGCTATCCACAGGAGTAAAGGATGAAAAATTGGGTTTTTACCTTATTGATACCTTGCAACAAACTCAAACATTGATAAAAGCAATTGAGACTAAAGATCCCGTTAATGGAGACCCTGGTGTCTATGGTGGTAAATTTTATGTATTCCAAGATCGTATACTGTATGTGTTCGATAATCGATCAAGCTTTTATGAATTTGATCAAGACGGAAGATTTGTTCGTGAAATTACCACTATAGATACCTTTGATTTTAAGGGGAAGTCCAATAAGGCATACAATATACAGCTGGAAGGGTTGTATAAAGGTCTAGAGATCTTTGACAATATTTTGTATGTACGGACAAATATTATCAGTACTAAAAATAGTTATATACTTTATGATCGGTATGATCTCGTGGAAGGAAAATATAAAGATAGCTTTAAGCTCAATTTTGATTTTGATATCAGTCAATATTCTTATCCCATCTTCACCAATCATTTAACGGCTGATAAGTTTAGCTTAATATTTGGGGATAAATATAGGTCTGGTCGTTATGCCAAGATTACGTTATTTTTCAAAAAATAACTTTATGAAAAGATATCTTTTATATTTTATTGTATCGGTTATACAATTTGGGCTTTTTGTGTTACTCATGATTTCTGTATATCAAAAGATTAAAAATTTTGAAACTTTCATGGATACATTAGTTGGAACTAATTTGTTTTATGTAAATTCCGTGAAGTATTTTGCGATAGCTGTGATCGTTGCGGAGTTGATTGTTGCTTTCTTCTTATTGGCCTATCGAAAAATAGGATTTTATTTGACTATTCTTCTTTTTTCAGTTTATACCCTCTATATTATTATATTAGAATTATACTATTTTTATCCTTCCTGCGGCTGTGGTGGTATTATGGCGCAATTACCATTCAAGGAACATTTAACTCTTAATCTTATTTATATAATTTTGGCTGCGATTAGTATTCTATTCGTGAAAAAATCAACATATGAAAAAAATATTGTTATCGTTTAGTTTTTGTATATATGCGTTACTTTGTGTTGCGCAAAATCAATATAAGATTACCTATAAAGGAACATTACTTTCCTCTTCTCTCAATGCGAGATTGGAGCAAGAAGTAAATGATCCAGTGTTTTTGCAAGGATATAAAGATTTGATTGAGGGTTTCGAAGTGCAATATGCATTGTATGTTGATGTATCCAAGGGGAGATCAATCCTCTTGGAACAGAAAGAAATTGGATTGGATGGTCCTCCCCCATTCAAACATTTATTCTCTTTTTATGATCAGGCCGGTAACCTATATTTTGAAGATCTATTCCGCGGTAAGCAATTTAAGGTGCGAGACTCGCCGGCAGTATTACAATGGGATGTAAAACAGGAAATAATGAAAGTTGGCAATTTTAATTGCCGTAAAGCGGTCCTTAAGAATGATCCTTTCAATACCGTAGTATGGTTTTGTGAAGATTATCCGATTAGTTTTGGACCCTATATCGGAGCTAAACTTCCGGGTTTGGCAGTTTTGTTGGAGAATGATTACTATGTTATCAAAATCGATAAAATAACAAAAGAGGCATTTTCCAAGAATATCGAAAATCAAATGAATGCAGCTCAGAAAAAGACTGGTATTTCTTACGCCAAGTATAGAGAACAGGTAGCCCCTTTGCTAAAAAAGATGAAAACTGAAAATATTATTGATTAGGACAACAAATGAGGTTTTGGTCGGGTATTTTCTTCATTTTATTCTTCATTTTTTCTTGTTATTGTGCTTCAGCTCAGCTGCTTGATGGTCGTGTAGTTTCCCGAACCAGTGGAGATCCGATTTCAGGAGCAATAATTAGTCTCTATAGTGTACAGGATTCTGATCGTATGCTGCACTATATGACGACGGACGACAAAGGCAGATACCGTTTGCGTGAAGATGGATTTCCGTTCATACTAAAGGTGAGATCTATGTCTTTTCAAACTTTTCGAACTAAAGTGAGTAAAGCATCTGATTTTCCTGCAGTGATCATGCTAAGCGATGAGTCTATTCGCATGGATGAAGTATTGGTAAATATGAACAAAGGCTTTGCGTCCTTTAATAATGATACGACGGTCTATAATCTTAAGGCTTTGAATCTTCAAGATAGAGACAATCTGAAAGAGATTTTATTACGGATTCCTGGATTCAAAGTCGATGAAAATTACAAAATCGTGCATGGTGGGAAAGAGATTAATAAAATTCTGATCAATGGTAAAGAAGTCTTCGAGTTTCAAAATAAAATAGCTTTGGAGAACATGGAATCTGGAATGTTAGATCACATAAGAGTGATTGCCAATTATCAGGATCCATTTCGTGTCAATCTTGGCAATGAGCATGAAGAGAAAGTGTTGGATCTAAAGGTGAAAGATAGTTTTACGAATATATTGAAAGGAAATGTGGAAGCATTTCTAGGCTATAAGAATAAGTATAAATTTAAACCCTTTCTCTTTTATTTTGGCGACAATCTTTCTTTGTTTTCGTTGACGAATATCAATAATGTCTTTGATAAGGACTGGTCGAGTGAGGATTATGCAGGCGCAATACGTTCTAACAATGTCGCTTCAAGTTATTATTCCTCTCAGAATAAGAAGGTATTTTATACGAAGGACATTACGCTAAATAATGAATCTAGCTTATTGAATGCGACAATGATTAAAAAGAACACGGAGCGATATTCATTACAAGCGGTTCTGAATTTAAATTATTTGAACTCCATCCGACTCTCTGAAGAGAATTCCAGATTTTTAGGAAATAATCTTTATGAAAAAAATAGTACGGATAGTTTGCGCGCTAGAATGATCGGTACTATGTTGAATTTCCGATATAAATTGAGTGAAAGTAGTATTGCCAAAAATATCTTTTCCAGTTATCAAGACCGTTTGAAAGGAGAGGGAAGTTACGAATCAATATATCCTCAAACAAAGGAGCTTTTTAATCTCGGAGAGATGACGGAGCAGAGGAGCAATATTTTATCAAATCGTTTGACTTATGAGACCAAGATAAATAATGCCTTAGCCTGGAATATGGGCTGGGACTGGAAAAATGAGATTTCAAGAGATACTTGGCAACTTCAATATTTAGAGACAACGAAAGAGCAGACTAATCGGAATAAACAGAATATTAAATTTTCAAGCAATGAAAGTATATTGCATACTAATTTGAGACAGCTTTTGGGAAAAGTAAATACACTTGTCTATGAATTATCTTATAGTAATATACATAATAGCTTTATTCCTGATAATATTAACCAAGCCAAAACGCGATATATAGCTCGCACAGAAGCAAATTTCAATTTAAAACGCTTTAACCTTCGTAGTACAATAGCCTTGCAGCGTCAAAGAATCGAAGTATTTGATTCTATATCTACTTCTACTTTTTTATTGGCTAACATTAATTTGGATTACTTTTTGGATCGATTTAAGAAAAATCGTTTAATTTTTAATTGGGGAAGAACTACCCAAGCACCTGACGTCAAATCAGGGCTAAGCCAGCGCGTAATCTCTTATGATCAGACAATACTTGGAAACCATCAATTGCTGCATGATATTTATGCAATCAATACAGTAAAGCTCGGCTATTTATATGATTTTCCATTTAAAGGGCAATCTTTTAGAATAAATCTCTATAGACAGCACAGTGAAAAAGCGCTGGTACAATTTATTGACATGACTTTTCCGCTTTTAAGAAATTTGAAATTGGTTCAGGGTTATCGAAATGTAGGGCTAGATGTCTCTTATGCACAAAATCTTTTTAAAGATCAGTTTCCTATGAATGTTTCCTTGTTCTATAACTATCAGAACAACCGCTCTTATCAGTTTTCGGGTGCTGGAGAATCGCAGATTAAGCAGCGGAATCATGGTTATATGCTAAATCTAAATTCTTTTTCCTCAGGAGCGATCAACATTTCTATGACCCTCAAAAACGATTATACACGGTATGGTTATCAAGATGGACTTCTAACGGATCAGAACTCACTAATGATTTTGTTGGGGCCAAAATTTAATCATAAAAGGACGGAATGGAAGACAATGCTTAAATATAGCGTTATAAATAGTGTTGATCAACGGCGCGAGTTTATGGATATAGATCTTTCCTCGGTATATATCATTAGTCAAAAGCTAGAACTGATATTGACTTGTGAAAACATGTTGCAGAATTTAGGTTTTAAAAACAACGCTGTTTTGTCTGTTTTTAATAATCAAAATGGAATTGAAAATTTTCAATCTTTTAAGAATTTAGTTGGATATAGTGCGGTGGGTGTCAAGTACAGATTTTGATGAAAATTTAAAAATACAACCTCAGGTTGTGGTGGATTTAATCAACAATAGACAGTTTTGTATTGTTGATTAAAACCAAGATGAAAAGAACAAATATTATATACCTGCTGCTGATAGTGGCTATAATTATAGGGTTGATATTATTACCGCTTATCAAAGTGCCGATTTCAATTTCAGCACAGGGAATCGTCAGGCCTACGATGGAGAATACAAAGATGCTATCCTTGGTCAGTGGCCGTATTATTGACAACCGTATAGTAGGCAACAATCAGCAGGTAAAACAGGGGGATACACTACTAATCATTGTTTCCGAAGATCTGGAAAATAAATTGTCTCTAAATAAGGGTTTAACGGATGACTATGCGAGGCAAATCGCTGATCTAAAACTTATTCTTGATGGTAGGGCAAAAAGTCTGCAAAGTGGACAATATCAATTGGAATATCTGTCCATGGAACAACGTATGTCTGAAATACAGTCGCAGCTTACCTTAGCACGCCGTGAACTGGACCGACATAATCAGCTATTCAGCCAGGGGGTGGTGTCCCAAGCAGAACTTGATAAAACGCAATACTCTTTTGAACAACTTGAAAATCAGTTTTTGACGATACGGAAGCAGCAGATGGCGCAATGGAGCGCTAAGTTGGTCGAACTGAAACAGAAAGCACAGTCGCTGTCGTCCGAGAAAAAGTCTATCTTGATTGATGGTCAAAATTATATTGTTCGAGCGCCCATAACAGGTACAGTGGTTAATTTTAAAGGATATCAAAAAGGAGGACAGCTCGTGCAGGGACAGGATATTTTGGAAATTTCGCCAGAGGATCAGCTTATAGCTGAATGTTTGGTGCCAGCCAAATCCATCGGCTATATCAAAAAGGATCAATCGGTCAAATTCCAGATGGATACGTATAATTATAACCAATGGGGGTTTCTATCGGGGACAGTACATGATATTGACTACAATCTGATAAGCGACCAACAAGAAGGATCTTTTTTTAAGGTCAGGTGCCGCATGGATCAAAACTTCCTGAGCCTCCCCAATGGGAATAAGGCCTTTGTAGGAAAGGGAAATACATTCAATGCACGGTTTTACCTTTTGGATCGTACGTTATGGCAGCTCCTGTTCGATCGGGCTGATGACCTATTCAATCCAAATCTTGGCGCTAAAACGAGCACGTTATAAAAACTTCTTTATTAATCTGACAACAGTAAATTTGTAATGAAAAAATCTCCTGTTTGCATTAAGCAGCACGATATCCGTGACTGTGGGGCGACCTGTCTGGCTTCTATTGCGGGCTATTATGGTACACATATCCCCATCGCAAAGATCAGACAATATTGTCATACCGATACACGTGGTACCAATGTATTGGGTATGGTGCAAGGGTTACAGCAGATGGGCTTTAATGCCAAAGGAGTAAAAGGCGGTATAGATGCTATTCCGCAGATACCTTTGCCAGCAATTGCCCATGTTGTGCTCAAAGAGCAGCTCCAGCATTATGTAGTGATCTATCAGGTGGAAAAGGATAAAATTACGGTGATGGATCCTGGCTTGGGAAAAGTGGAGAAATATACATTTGAGGCCTTTCAGAAGATTTGGACTGGGGTGTTGATCTTAATGGAACCCAATGAATATTTTGAACAGAAAAATGAGAAGATCGCTGTTTACAAGCGATTCTGGAATCTGATCCGGCCGCATCGCTCGGTGATCGTTCAGGCACTGGTGGGAGCTGCTGTGTATACGCTGCTGGGGCTTTCAACATCGTTTTACATTGAGAAAATTACCGATTATGTACTGGTCGATGGCAATGTGCGCTTATTGAACCTTCTTTCGATCGGTATGTTGGTCATTCTGATTTTTCAGTTGCTCATTGGTACATTGAAGAGTGTGATGGTCCTGCAGACGGGGCAAAGGATCGATAAATATCTGATTTTAGGTTACTATAAACACTTGCTGAGCCTTCCGCAACGCTTCTTTGATACGATGAAAGTGGGCGAGATTATATCGCGGGTTAACGATGCAGTCAAAATTCGTGCTTTTATCAATGATGTGGCGATACAAGCTGTCGTCAATGTGTTGATCGTGGTCTTTTCCTTTGCGCTTATGTTTACCTATTTTTGGAAGCTGGCCTTGATCATGCTGCTCGTTATCCCTTTTTATCTAGGGGTCTATTGGCTTTCCAATAAACTGAACAAAAAAGTAGAGCGCCGGATGATGGAAGAAGGGGCCGAACTGGAATCTCATCTGGTCGAATCGCTCAATTCGGTCAAGACTATCAAGCAGTTTGGCATTGAAACTTATTTTAATAGCGGTACAGACAATCGGTTTTCGCATTTATTGAAAACCATTTATGCCTCGGTGATGAATGGCTTGTTTTCCAGCACCTCTGGCGAGTTGTTGTCACGGTTATTTACCATTATCCTCTTGTGGGTTGGCTCATACTATGTGATCGAACGTACGATCACGCCGGGAGAACTACTTTCATTTTACGCTTTGATCGGTTATTTTACTGGGCCAGTGACGCAATTGATTGGCATGAATAAGACACTGCAAAATGCATTGATTGCAGCAGATCGCTTGTTTGAAATCATGGATCTGGAGCGGGAAGAATCAGAAGAAAAATTACAGCTTACTTCGGATCTGGTTGGAGATATTGTTTTTGATCATGTTCGTTTTTCTTACGGATCACGGGTAGAGGTATTCCGAAATTTTAGTTGCCGGATACAACAAGGCAAGATGACGGCCGTTATCGGGGAGAGTGGGAGCGGGAAGACTACGCTGGGAGCACTTATTCAGCAGCTGTATCCACTACAGGAAGGCAAGATTTCTATCGGTCAATACGATCTGAACTATATTTCGAAGAGTTCACTTCGGGAACGCATTGCCATTGTGCCCCAGCAGATCGATCTTTTTTCGGGTAACGTCGTTAGCAATATTGCCGTCGGAGAAGATATTCCCAATTTTCAGCGGCTATTGCAAGTAGTCAATGAATTGGACATGATGTCTTTTATTGAAAAGCTTCCAGCTGGTTTTGAAACCCAGCTGGGTGAAAATGGATCCATGCTATCCGGTGGACAGCGACAACGAATTGCCATTGCACGAGCATTATACCGCAATCCGGATATTCTCATTTTAGACGAAGCGACTTCGGCTTTGGATACTTCAACAGAACAGGTAATCCAGCGGGCATTCCGTCGCTTTAAAGATTCGGGTAAGACGATGATTGTGATTGCCCATCGGTTGAGTACGATTGCCGAGGCCGATACCATTATGGTGCTTAAAGATGGTGTGCTGATCGAACAAGGGGAGCATAATCAGTTGTTAGCCCAAGAGTCTGCCTATAAGGATATGTGGAAAAAGCAATCGATCGTGTTAAACTAACTGTTGTTTTTTATTCAATGATGAACAATTATCAAAGAAGTAGGATAAAGTGTTGGTTTATTACTATAAACATACTGTTATCTACGAATGTATTGGCGCAGCGAGCCTGGACTTTACAGGATTGTATCGACTATGCTGTGGCTCATAATCTGCCGATCAAACAGCAGGACATCAAGGCTAAGATAAAAGTGCTGGATCAGGAAATGGCAGTGCGGGAACGCTTGCCAAGTGTGAGCGGCTACGCAAATGGTTATACCACTTTTGGATCATCACAGGATGTGTTTGGTACGATTCGGCGCAATGACAACCTGAATAGCAACATGGGGATCAATGCGGAGCTGACCCTATACCAATATAACTATTTTCGAAACCAGGCCAAGAAAGCTGCTTCCGAAGCGGAACAGGAACATATCGAAAAAGAGATATTGAAACGGAATCTTACCGTTCAGCTGATGGAAGCCTATCTGCAGACCTTGCTGGCTCAGGCACTGCTGGTCTCACAGGATTCGGCCATGCAGTTTTCACAGCAACTCTTGGATAAGGCCCAGAAAAGTACGGCGGTAGGGGCAACAGCTGTATCGGTAGTTGCCGAAGCAAAAGCCAATCTGGCACGAGAGAAGCAGCAATATCAGCAATATCACAAAGATCGACGGCAGTCCTTGCTTAAACTAGCCCAACTGATGAACTACTCGGACTATAGTAACCAAGAACTGGCTGTCCCAGTAGCGGAGAGTGATCTTCTGCAAGAGCATACTTTTTCGGATGTATCCAACCTGCGGGAAGAAGCTTATTTGCATAATCCGGTATTTGCTAAGTTTCGAAGTCAAGCTGTTGGACTTGAGGTCGAGTCCAAGTTGGTTAAAGCAGCGTTATTTCCGACGGTAAAAGGATCCGCTGGTTTGGGGAGTACCTATTTCAATGCTTTTAAAGCGGACAATACGCGATCTTTTTTTGTACAGAGTAAAGACAATTTTGCCCAGCAGCTCGCTGTGACGGTTTCGGTGCCCATCTTCAACAAAGGAAAAACAAAACGTCAGTTGAAGCAGATCGACTTGAACCAGCAAAATATACAATTGGCGATTGATAATGAAAAGTTTGCTCAGCAGCAGATCTTAGATAAGCTATTGCTTGAATTGGATGAGAACAGAAAGCAATATGGTATTGCGGTAGAAGCGAGCACGGCAACAGCGCAATCTTTGGATTACACCTTGCGGAGTTTTGAAGCGGGCAAGGCATCGATCTATGATGTCAATACGAGTAAAAGTAATTTGATTAAAGCGGAGTCGGAAACGATCCGCAGCAAATATACTGTGGTGTTCAATCAGCTCATGCTGCGCTATCAGATTTATGGATCGATAAATTAAAATCATTATGAAGCTATTTCAATATATAGATCGGATTAATTTGTTGGACAAGTTGATCCGCCAAAGAAGGACGGGGACGCAGTCAGAACTAGCAGTCCGCCTCGGGCTTTCTGTGTCACGATTGGCCCGTATTATTGAATATCTTAGAGATATTGGTGCTCCAATTACTTTTGATAGATCGCTTAATACGTATTACTATGAAAAAGACTATTCAATCCAAATCAAGGTAGAGGTTCAGCAGGAAAATATTCATTTGCTGGATTTAAATCAGATGAGACAAGCAAATGCGGGTGATAATTTTATTTCAAATCATTTTCTGAATGCTTTTTTTGTGCATTGAGCAAAAGTAATTTAGTAGTGTTGATCAATAGAGCAGGAATCCGAAAAGACTAACAATAGAGTAGGGACTAATTTTTTATAAATCAAAAAAATGAATACATTAGATTTAAAAGGTTTCGGTGTTCAGGAAATGGATGCGAAAGAAATGGAAGTAATTGATGGGGGATGGTGGCAAGCTGCTTTGGGGACATTTTTATATAATGTCGTTGCTGATTGGAGACAAAACGTTGCTGCATTTGAAAGAGGAATAAATGGTGAAGCTTTATAAACTTGTAAATTTATGAACAAAATAGAACTAACAGAATTGACTAATTCTGAGATTATTGAAGTAAACGGTGGAGATGGTATGACAGAAGCTTTTTTTTGGGTTTTAGGTCGATTTTTTCAGGCTCAACAGAGAGATCTAGATGGATCCATTGATGGCCCTACAGCAATTCATGGGTAATTTAGTGCTTTGAAAATAAAAACTATTTTACGTAAGAACCTAAGTACTTTACTACTTAGGTTCGTCCTAATTTTGATTTATTGAAACAAAAAATAAAACTTTTAATATTTGGTACTTTACAATCAAGTATTATATTGATTGTGTTTTTTCTATTGTTTGGCTTAGATATAGCCTCCAATACTATTACCATGTCTGATCAATTTAATATCTTTCTAATATGTATCTGTACAGCTTTTTTTGAAGAGATTGTCTTTCGGTATTATTTGATTCGCGGGTTGAGTAGATTTTTTAATAAGAAAAAATCAGTAATAATTTCCGCTGTGTTATTTGCTGCATGTCATCTAGGAAATTCTCATTTTACGACCACAGCATTTGCTTCCCATTTTCTAGGTGGTATAATTTATGCATATGCTTATATTCATACGAAATCTATATATTATCCTGTTGGATTACACTTCGGTTGGAATTATATTCAATGGTTATTTTCACTTCCAATGAGTGGAACAACAAAAAGTGGTTTATATAGTCTTATTTTGCCAACCAATGATTATTGGTTGGGAGGAAATTATGGGATAGAAGGAGGGTTTGCAAGTCTTCTGATTAGGAGTATCTTGTTTGGCGTTATCTTATTTACAGTTTCCAGATATGAAAGAAATGCACACGTGAATTATTAGGTTTCGGTTTTCTATTAATGTTAACATTTTATTTATATATGGGCCCAAAATAAGTAAAAAAGGGGAGAGTAGCATGATATTGAAATTATTAAAAAGTTGTGAATATAAGAATTATTCCATTGGATTGGGCTTTAAATTAAGATATTTAAATTATGTTGTTAGTAAAAAGTCATAACTTGATTATTATATTTGGCTATCGAATTTTTCTAATTTTGCTACTTATCCGTGCAATGGTTGCACATAATCAAAAAAATAAAGCCCGTATATAAATTAATACCACTAAATAATGATGAATCGCAGGCTATAAGAATAAACTATGGTATAAATTTATAGGAGAAAAGCATCTTCTATAAATATAATTTGAAGACATTATTACTTTTTCTACCCTAGTTCAAAGAAAGTAATGGTGTTTTGACTTGTGCTATAGGCAATTGAAGAGTAGTTGATGAGAATAATGTGAGAAAATTAATGAATGAATTAATAGATTATCCAGGGTTTGTTGTAGAGCCGAGATTGATTAGTATGTCTAAAGCTAACATGATAGGCATGTTGTTTTTCGCTGTTTTCATTCTCTTATACGGGATACCTTTTTGTTTACTGTGGGATCTAAAGGAAGAGCTGGCGGCAATTAAAGATAGCCTATATAATAAAGCTTCGAATGCATGGTGGGTTTATGGTATTGTCATTATTATCGGTGTCGTTCTTCATGAATTGATTCATGGCATTGTATTCGCATCCTTTGCGAAGCAAGGTTTCAAATCCATAAAGTTTGGAATTATTTGGAAAATGCTCACTCCATATGCTCATTGCAAAGAACCGTTACGGGTAAGACCTTATATGTTAGGTGTAGTTATGCCTTTTCTCCTTGTTGGCTTTTTACCCGCGATTTATTCAATTTTTACTGGAAATTTACCACTTTTATTTTTTGCAATTTTCTTCTCTGGTGCGGCAGTCGGAGATTTCATGATTTTAAATTTAATTTATAAAGAGAATAAAGATAACCTGGTACTTGATCATCCTACTGAGGGAGGTTGCTTTATTTTGAAAAAGGTTACTAATCCAGCGGATTTGTGATTACAAAACGATATTTGAGCTGAGATTCTAGTCTAAATACTTGTGTGATAAATTCTTAACTTCCTAATTTTTCCTTTAGCCTCACCATTGTAATATAGATATATCCTAATGTTTATTTTTGGGACAGTAACTAAATCTAAATATTTATGGAAACTAAAACAATTTTATTATTTGTAGTAATAATAGCTATTCTGGCATTTTGTGTCTATCTGCTATCTAATGTCGGCGAATTTATTCGAGGATTTGAAGATGGTTTTAATGCGGCCAAAAATAAATAAAAACCTTAAATTTAAACGGATGAAAAAACACTTTATTCTTCTATTACTTTTTTTTATAATCACTTTTAGTGGTTTTGCGCAGGGGAATTCGATGCTGTGGAAAATCTCGGGAAATGGACTTAAACAAGATTCCTATCTGTTTGGTACGATCCACATGTTGTGCCCTGATGATTTTGAGATCAAACAAAAATGCCTGGATGCGCTTAATTCGAGTCAGAAAGTCGTATTTGAAGTGGATCTGTCGAAACCTGAAAATATGGAGGTCCTACAGGCATTTGCCGTACCTGACCCTAGTTTTATTAAAAACTTTACCGATAGCGAAGTGCGTAAAATGGATAGCGTCTTGCTGGCACAGCAGCTTTCAATTAAATTATTGGATCATGTTTCACCGGTAACAATGGCTTCCTTATTTTCAATGAAAGGCTTTAATTGTCCTGATCCAACAAAGTTGAAATCATATGAAATTGAGCTATCGGCTCTGGCCTCCGCTCAGGGTAAAACAATTGGCGAACTTGAAACAGCTGATTATCAATTCGGGTTATTGAAAGACTTGATTACGCCAAAGTTATTTATGGACTGGGTATTGCAGTTGGATAAATATCCCGCTCTAACGGCCAGAATGGTCAATGCCTATAAAAATGAAAACCTCAAAGAATTAACTGCATTGATTGAGGATCCTACATGGATGTCTGTCGAACAGAAAGAAAAGCTCTTGACAGGGCGGAATGTAAACTGGACAACGATTATTCCGAATTTGATCAAAGACCAGGGGTGCTTTATTGCTGTGGGAGCTGGACACCTGTCTGGTGAAAAGGGCTTGATCTCGTTACTTAGAGCAAAAGGTTATAGCTTGACGGCAATTGATTAGGATTGTTATTTTTTGAGATAAAGGAAGTATAGTACCTTGATAGGATACGCTTATTGTTTTTCGATGGTCTCATCGTTTTATATGGAGTGCCCTTTTATTTATTGTGGGATCTAAAGAAAGAGCTGGCGGCAATTAAAGATCGCCTATATAATAAAGTTTCGAATGCATGATGGGTTTATGGCATTGTCATTATTATCGGTGTCGTTCTTAATGAATTGATTCATGGTATTGTATTCGTATCCTTTGCGAAGCAAGGTTTCAAATCTATAAAGTTTGGAATTATTTGGAAAATGCTCACCCCATATGCTCATTGCAAAGAACCGTTACGGGTAAGACCTTATATGTTAGGTGTAGTTATGCCTTAAAGTTTTAATTTATAACTTATGAAGTCGCTTAAGATCACTATCTAAAATGAAAAACGGACAATTTACGATGTGAAAATTGTCCGTTTTAGCTGGTTAAATTATTCTTTCATAACTTACTGTTGTAAAGGTTTATCCATATAGACTTATCATACAGTTTCATCAAAAAGGAAATACATGTCAAAATATATAAATCGATTGTTGAAATTACCTGTGCTTTATTTATATACTCTTATGCTAGTTTCTTATCTGAGTATTGATGTTTTGTGTCACGTAATACTTATTGATTTATTCAAGTTTGAATCGGTTTCAAATGCGGTAACTCGAGATCAAAGTATATTGAAAATATTCATATATGCACTAATTTTAGGGCCATTTTTTGAGACATTACTATTTCAATTTATACCCGTAAAACTTCTGTCTACATATGTTTTTTTTAAAAAGAAAAAAATATGGATAGTTTTAATTTCTGCCCTTCTTTTCGCTTTGACTCATTTATATAGCTCTTATTATTTCATTTATACTTTTTTGATGGGTATAAATTTAGTCTTATTCTTTTTTATTATGGAGTTTAAGAATAAAGGTTCAGGACTTTGGCATACCACATTGCTACATGCTATTATTAATCTAATGGTTTTTATCCATCAATATTTTAGATAAGAAAATTTTGGCGTGCAGTAATCGATTTCCAAAAAAATAGTCGAAATTGATGGGGGATAAGCTACATTGTACATTTTATAATGGTGTTTCTGATTGGAGCCAAAATGTTGCTCTATTTGAGCGAAGTCTAAATAGTTGAGCTTTATAAAAGATGTATGCTACGAACAAAGTAAAGTTAACAGAATTCTGAATATAAACTGGACAACGATTATTCCGAATTTGATTAAAGACCAGGGTTGCTTTATTGCCGTGGGAGCTAAACACCTCTCTCGTGAAAAGGGCTTGATCTCGTTACTTAGAGCAAAAGGTTATAGCTTGATAGTAATTGATTTTATCTATGGATTGGGTTTACATCTATTGGTGAGCTTTATAGCCGTTCTCATGAAAATATAGGTATAAAAATAATGAGTTGCGCTACAGGCATGGCCAATATAGTAGCCTTTTAGTAGGTTGACTATGCATATGAAACTAAAATTTACATTTATTCTGATCTGTTTGTTAGCCGGGCTATTATGCAAAGCTCAGATACAGTTTGTCGGCGCTCAGAATAAGTTGCCAATTCCCTCATTAAATATTTACAATGAAAAAGGGACATTGATTGGATTTACAGATAAAACTGGTGTAACTCAGTTTCTCGATAATGGAGTGAAGAAGCAAAAACTACCATTAGCAGTTACGGTACAACATATCTCCTATGAAAACAAAACCTTTTCATTAGTATCGCTGGACGATAAACAACTATATTTTTTGGAGTCAAGACCTCAAGTCTTAAAAGAAGTCACTGTTACGGCAAAGTCAAAAGAAGTCGTGGTATTGAAAGGGTATTTCCGCTCCCTAGAGACATTTGATCATCAGTATAAGTATTTTTCGGACGGAATTGTAGAGTTTTATATTCCGTTGAAGAAGGGTAAACCTAAATATAGATTGATTGATTATCGTGTGTTTGTAGATTCTATTGTCGCTAAGGATTATAATGCAAAAATGCGATCTTTCTTCCAGATTCCTAGGATTACGGAAATAGATAATAGAAAATTAGCGGATCGATTAAATGATCTCGTTAAGGAAAACGATACGTCTAGCCGTATTCGCTTGTTGAAAAAAGGAAATGAGGTAGGGCACCTGACGACAGATGCTGATCGAAGTAATGTTCAATTGTATTTGGATAAGGTGTTGCCAGATACTGTAGTGAATGAAAAACTTTTTAGCCTAGAGGCGAAGACGTTTCACGAGGTTACAATTGAAAATTATAATGCAACCGAATTAAACAGCATGACGCCTTTCAATTTAACAGCCCTTTACCAAAATATTGTTGCGTCTTTAAAACGCAAAAAGGAATACGGCCATATCCCTTGTGAGATACTTAATGAATTTTATGTCATGGAGAATGGGTATATAACGGAAGAGGAATATAAATCCAATCAAAAGGGCTTGACGAAGAGTATTTACACAACGCCCCAAAAAAGCAATTATAAGATACGATTTTGGGAGAAGTTGGAAGACTATCATATTCCAGCGATCAACGATGGACTGGCAAAACAACTTGGTGAAAACCTTCAATTGATTAATTGATAGTTCGCGTTAAATTTGTCGCTATATAACCACAGGTTGTGGTACAACTATTTCATAATGTCTATTTTTGGAACAGTACTTAAATCTAAATAATTATGGAAATTAAGAAGCTTTTAAAATTTGTAGCGGTAGTAGCGGTGCTTACTTTCATTATTTATGTTATCATGAATAGTAGCGCTCTTATTGAAGCATTTAATGAAGGGTATAATAGAACTAGAAATAAATAAGTAGAATTATAGAAGATTATCGGATACTGTTAATCCCTAATTAATAAAAGACAAATAAAAAGGACTGAAATGAAATATGAAATAAGAATAGGGTTTATTATCGGGATACTAATGATGATTTCTGTTTTGACCAATGCACAAATTAAAGTCATTGATAGCCTAACACAGGAACCTATAAGTGGTGTCAATCTGTATGCGGATAACGGTAGCTTACTTGGTGCAACAAATATAGCCGGAGAAGTTGTGTTGGATTCGTTGAAACAGGAAAAGACCGTTAATCTAACTTTTCAGCATGTTGCCTATAGTAGTTTGATGGTGCCTTTTTCGGAAGTAAAGACGATGGGCAAGATCAAAATGGTTTCCCGCTCAATTAAGATTGATGAAGTCGCGATAGGTGATCGGACCAAGACTGACTATGTTGTTTTAAAAGGGTATTTTCGGAACCTTGCTTCACTTAATAATAAGATGGGATATTTTGTCGATGGTATAATAGCGTATTATATTCCACTAAAGAATAAGAAAGAAAAGGTCCGGTTTATTTTGAAAGAGTACCGGATTTTTGAAAATAAAGTTGCTACGCAGGACCTCGCAGACAAGATGGGAACTTTTTTTTCCTATAACCCAAGCGTGATCAATTTAAAAAGTACTTCGATCGCCCATCAGTTGCCGAAAGGGTTTCGGTTGGAGGAGGATAATGGTCGGCGGTTTATAAAACAGGGGAGTACAAACATGGGTTTTGTACAAGTTTCGAAGGAGGGAAAAGGGCAGGTGTATCTTAATCGGGTAGCGCCGGGGACTGTAATAGATCAGAGGATATTTAAAATACAGGGGCGTCAACATAGTGGCGTAACGATAGAAACGTATGCGAATGTAAATCTGGATAATTTAACAATGGATCATTTGGTCAGTGTCGTGAGGTCAGCTGTTGCTAGCGTTAAGAAAAAGAGCCAAGCTGAATATACTCCGATAGAGTCATATGATGAATTTTATGTGCTTGAAAAGGAATATATCACCAAAGACCAATTTACTGAATACAAAAAGCAATTTGCAAAAAGTATATTTCTGAAAGGAAGCAGTAATTATCGGAACACTTATTGGAATGATCTCGATAGCTACGGAATCCCCGCTTTGCCTAAAGGGATTAAAGATCAATTGGGAAATATTTTAAAAATTAGAGAGTAGCCTTATCGGGGCTTACGGTCGAATTATCAAAAATTGAAACCTAACCCGATGAAATACATGATATATATGTTGGTTATTAGTGTTTTTTTTATTGTATTGGTAAATAGTTTTGATGGCTTTTATGCTCGGGGTGAATAAGGCGGTCGGTGATATATTTGAAAAATAAACGAATGGATGCCAGCTTTTTAAAAAAAGTATAAATTCCTGAAAAATTAAAAGTTAGATACTTGCAGGATTCAAATCTTCTTATTAACTTTGCACCTCGGTTGGGGTGTTACGTCCTGGCCGATGAATGTTACGTTATTTGCTTCCAACTTACTAACAGACATTTAACAAAATTAAATTCAAAACAAAATGGCAAAAGAAGTCAGTGCGTTAGTAAAATTACAAGTTAAGGGCGGAGCTGCGAATCCTTCACCTCCAGTAGGACCTGCATTAGGTGCTAAAGGTGTGAATATCATGGATTTCTGTAAGCAGTTCAACGCTCGTACGCAAGACAAACCAGGTCAAGTATTGCCTGTTGTCATTACAGTTTACGCTGATAAATCATTCGATTTTATCATCAAGACTCCACCGGTAGCGGTTCAGTTGAAAGACGCTGCGAAATTAAAAAGTGGATCTGGCGAGCCTAACCGTAAAAAAGTTGCGGCTATCACTTGGGAACAAGTTGAGACAATCGCTAAGGATAAAATGCCTGATTTAAATGCATTTACTGTAGAGGCTGCTATGAAAATGGTGGCTGGTACAGCACGTAGTATGGGTATTACTGTATCAGGTAATGCTCCTTGGAACAATTAATTAAGAAATCAATTTAAGAAAAGTGGCTAGATTAACAAAAAATCAAAAAGCGGCACTATCCAAAATTGAAGCTGGTAAAGCATACTCTTTGAAAGAAGCTTCGGCTTTAGTTAAAGAAATCTCATTGACCAAATTTGATGCTTCTGTGGATATCGACGTTCGTTTGGGCGTAGATCCTCGTAAAGCAAATCAAATGGTTCGTGGTATTGCAACATTACCTCACGGTACTGGTAAAACTGTTCGTGTTTTAGTTTTATGTACTCCTGATAAGGAAGAAGAAGCTAAAGCGGCAGGTGCAGACTACGTAGGTTTAGATGATTACATCAGCAAAATTGAAGGTGGTTGGACTGACGTTGATATCATTATTACTATGCCTAGTGTTATGGCTAAAGTTGGTAAATTGGGTCGTATTTTAGGTCCAAGAAACTTGATGCCTAACCCTAAAACTGGTACAGTTACAACAGAAGTTGGTAAAGCTGTAACAGATGTAAAAGGTGGTAAGATCGATTTCAAAGTTGACAAAACCGGTATCATCCATACTTCTATTGGTAAAGCGTCGTTCGATGCAGATAAGATATATGATAACGCACTAGAAGTATTACAAACTCTAGCTCGTTTGAAACCATCTGCAGCTAAAGGAACTTACTTTAAAAGTATTCACATTTCCTCAACTATGAGTCCTGGTATTCATATTGAGACTAAATCAGTAGCAGGTATTTAATCATGAGAAAAGAAGAAAAACAAGAAATTGTTCTAGCTTTGGCCGAACAGATTAAATCTTACGGTAACTTCTACATTACCGATACTGCTGAGTTGTCAGTTGAAAAAGTGAATAACATTCGTCGTAAATGTTTTGAACAAGGCATCGAGATTAAAGCTGTAAAAAACACTTTAATCAAGAAAGCATTAATCGAAGCTGGTGTTGATGAAGAAGAAATCTTTGGAACGCTTAAAGGAGCGTCTACAATGATGTTTTCAGAAGTCGCTAATGCGCCTGCGAAATTAATCAAAGAATTGCGTAAATCAGGTGAAAAACCGTTGTTAAAAGCGGCTTTCATTGAAGCAACTGCATTCGTTGGAGATAATCAATTAACTGCATTAGTTAATCTTAAATCTAAAAACGAACTTATTGCGGACGTTATCGCAGCCTTGGAATCTCCTGCGAAAAATGTTATTTCAGCTCTTCAATCAGGAGGAAATACTGTTGCAGGTTTAGTAAAAGCTTTAGAAGAAAGAGGTTAACGAATCCTCTAGAACAGAAACATTCGTTACAATTTAATTAACAATTTTTATAAAGTACATTCAAAAATTCAAAATAAAATGGCAGATTTAAAACAACTTGCTGAACAGTTAGTTAACTTAACAGTAAAAGAAGTTAAAGAATTAGCTGATATCTTAAAAGACGAGTATGGCATCGAGCCTGCTGCTGCTGCTGTTGCTGTAGCTGCTGCTCCAGCTGAAGGTGGTGCTGCTGCTGCAGAAGAGAAAACTTCATTTGACGTTATCTTGAAAGAAGCTGGTGGTCAAAAATTAGCTGTAGTTAAATTGGTTAAAGATTTAGCTGGATTAGGCTTGAAAGAAGCTAAAGATTTAGTTGACGGAGCACCTAAAGAATTAAAAGCTGGTGTATCTAAAGACGAAGCAGAAGCTTTGAAAAAACAATTAGAAGAAGCTGGTGCTGTTGTTGAGATTAAATAATCTCAACTAATTAGCCCGAAAAGGTTTAGACTCTGACGATTTTTCGTCAGAGTCTATTCCTATTTATATCAATACGCCACTATGCTGTGTATATGCTGGGCACAGTGGAAAGGTGGTTTACAGCATAAGTGTAAGCGCAGTTTTTTTAAAACTAAAATTCATATTCCCTTGGCAAACAATAATATTCAACAAGAAAGAATAAACTTTGCGACAAGTAAGAAAGTATTGGAATATCCAGATTTCTTAGATGTGCAATTGGAATCTTTCAAGGAGTTTTTTCAATTAGAAACTACTTCTGACAACCGCCATCAGGAAGGGCTGTTCAAGGTATTCTCGGAAAACTTCCCTATTTCTGATTCAAGAAACATTTTTGTGCTAGAGTTTTTGGATTATTTCATTGATCCACCACGTTATGATATCCAAGAGTGTATCGAGCGCGGCTTGACTTATAGCGTTCCTTTAAAGGCTAAGTTAAAGTTATCTTGTAATGATGAAGAACACGAAGATTTCGAAACTATTGTTCAGGATGTATATTTAGGGACTATCCCTTATATGACTCCTAAAGGTACTTTCGTGGTAAATGGTGCAGAGCGTGTCATCGTATCGCAATTACACCGTTCACCAGGCGTTTTCTTTGGTCAAAGTAGACACACAAATGGTACTAAACTTTATTCTGCAAGGGTAATTCCTTTCAAAGGATCTTGGATCGAATTTGCAACTGACGTAAACAACGTCATGTATGCGTACATCGACCGTAAAAAGAAATTCCCAGTTACGACCTTATTGCGTGCTATCGGTTACGATTCAGATAAAGATATCTTAGAATTGTTCGATTTAGCGGATGAAGTAAAAGTTAGTAAATCTGGTCTTAAAAAATATGTTGGTCGTCGTCTTGCGGCTAGGGTATTGAAAAAATGGGTAGAAGATTTCGTGGATGAGGATACAGGTGAAGTTGTATCTATCGACCGTAACGAAATTATCCTTGAGCGTGAAACTGTTCTAGAAGAAGATCACATTGATTTGATTATCGAAGCTGGCGTTAAGTCTATTATCTTAGCGAAAGATGATGAGTCAAACAATGCGGACTATTCTATTATATATAACACTTTACAAAAAGATACGTCCAACTCAGAAAAAGAAGCGGTAGAACATATCTATCGTCAATTGCGTAACGCTGAACCACCAGATGAGGAAACTGCTCGTGGTATCATCGATCGTTTATTCTTCTCTGATAAACGTTACGATTTAGGTGATGTAGGTCGTTACCGTATCAATCGTAAGTTGAAGTTGGGAACTCCGGATGATACGAAAGTATTAACCCGTGAGGATATCATTGCGATTGTGAAGTATTTGATCAATTTGATCAACTCTAAAGCGGAAGTAGATGATATTGACCACTTGTCAAACCGTCGTGTACGTACTGTAGGTGAACAATTATATGCTCAATTTGGTGTCGGTCTATCTCGTATGGCTCGTACAATCCGTGAGCGTATGAACATCCGCGATAATGAGGTGTTTACGCCAACCGATTTGATTAATGCACGTACACTTTCGTCCGTAATCAATTCGTTCTTTGGTACAAACCAGTTGTCTCAGTTCATGGACCAAACTAACCCTCTTGCTGAAATTACGCACAAGCGTCGTTTGTCAGCTTTAGGTCCAGGTGGTCTTTCTCGTGAGCGTGCAGGTTTCGAGGTTCGTGACGTTCACTATACACACTACGGTCGTCTTTGTACAATTGAAACTCCTGAGGGTCCAAACATCGGTTTGATCTCCTCATTGGCTGTACATGCGAAAATTAACCACCTAGGATTTATCGAGACTCCTTACCGTAAGGTAAAAGAAGGGGTTGTTGTGGTTGACGAGCCAGTCGTATATTTATCTGCTGAGGATGAAGATGGTAAAACAATCGCACAAGCGAATGCTTTGTATGATGACAAAGGTAATTTCGAAGATGCGAAAGTGAAAGCCAGATATGAGGGTGACTTCCCAATTATCGAGCCTAATATGCTTGATTATATGGACGTTGCTCCAAACCAAATTACATCTATTGCGGCTTCATTAATTCCTTTCTTGGAACATGATGATGCCAACCGTGCATTGATGGGATCGAACATGCAACGTCAGGCTGTGCCTGTATTGCGTCCACAAGCTCCTATCGTAGGTACTGGTCTAGAAGGTCGTGTAGCGAAAGATTCACGTACATTGATCAATGCGGAAGGTCATGGTGTAGTAGAATATGTAGATGCTGATGAAATCAAAATCCGTTACGACAGAAACGACGATGATCGTCTTGTATCATTCGATGATGATGTCAAAACGTATAAATTGATCAAATTCAAGAAAACCAACCAAAATACATGTATGAACTTGAAGCCTATCGTTAAGAAAGGTCAACGAGTTGAACCAGGACAAGTATTATGTGAAGGTTATGCAACTGAAAATGGTGAATTGGCATTAGGTCGTAACTTGAAAGTAGCGTTCATGCCTTGGCAAGGATATAACTTTGAGGATGCGATCGTAATTTCTGAGCGTGTAGCGAAAGAAGACTGGTTTACTTCTCTTCACATTGAAGAATTCGAACTTGAAGTTCGTGATACAAAACGTGGTGAAGAAGAGTTAACAGCTGATATTCCTAACGTATCTGAAGAAGCGACAAAAGACTTAGACGAAAACGGTATTATCCGTATCGGTGCTGAAGTTGGTGGTGGTGATATCTTAATTGGTAAAATCACACCTAAAGGTGAGTCGGATCCTTCTCCAGAAGAGAAATTATTACGTGCAATCTTTGGTGACAAAGCTGGTGACGTGAAAGATGCTTCATTGAAAACTCCACCATCATTAAAAGGTGTTGTTATCGATACGAAGTTATTCTCGCGTGCGAAGAAAATGTCTAAAGAGGTTGAACGTAAAACTTTAGAGAAACTAGAGGTTGCTCACGATAGAGCAGTTAAATCATTGAAAGATCGTTTGGTTGAAAAATTATTCACTGTAGTGAATGGTAAAACAAGCCAAGGGGTATACAATGTCTATAAAGAGTTGTTGGTTGCTAAGGGGGCTAAGTTTACGCAAAAAATCCTGGCTGAATTAGATTACAACAACATCAACCCAATGGGATGGACAACTGACGAAGATAAAAACGAGTTGATCAAAATGGCCCTTCATAATTACAATATCAAGATTAATGAAGAGTTAGGTTCATTCAAACGTGATAAATTCGCAGTATCTGTCGGTGATGAACTTCCATCAGGAATTGTGCAGATGGCTAAAGTTTACGTTGCTAAAAAACGTAAGTTGAAAGTAGGGGATAAGATGGCCGGTCGTCACGGTAACAAAGGTATCGTTGCACGTATCGTACGTGATGAGGATATGCCATTCTTAGAAGATGGAACACCAGTTGATATCGTGTTGAACCCACTAGGGGTACCTTCACGGATGAACTTGGGACAGATCTACGAAACCGTATTGGGTTGGGCAGGTCAAAAATTGGGTGTGAAATTTGCTACACCTATCTTTGATGGTGCTGAAATGGATCAAGTACAAGATTGGGTTGCGAAAGCTGGCCTACCAAAATCTGGACGTACATATTTGTACAACGGATTGACAGGTGACCGTTTCGATCAACCGACGACAGTGGGTGTAATCTACATGTTGAAATTAGGTCACATGGTTGATGATAAAATGCACGCACGTTCAATCGGTCCGTACTCATTGATCACACAACAACCTCTGGGTGGTAAAGCGCAATTCGGTGGTCAACGTTTCGGTGAGATGGAGGTTTGGGCATTGGAAGCATTCGGTGCGTCTAACATCCTTCAAGAAATCTTGACTGTGAAATCGGATGACGTGGTTGGTCGTGCCAAAACTTACGAGGCAATCGTAAAAGGTAACAACCTTCCGACACCATCGGTACCAGAATCGTTCAACGTATTGGTACATGAGTTACGTGGATTGGGTCTAGATATCACATTGGATTAATTAAGCAAATAGGGCTTTGAAGGGCTCAGTCCTTCAAAGCTTCTTTATAAAGCTTTAACTTTTGAATAAGTATGTCTTACAAAAAAGATAATAAAATTAAAAGCAACTTCACTTCGATTACGATCAGCTTGGCTTCTCCAGAAACTATTTTGGAACGCTCAAGTGGTGAAGTTACAAAACCGGAAACGATTAACTATCGTACCTACAAACCAGAACGTGACGGTTTATTCTGTGAGCGCATTTTTGGTCCTGTGAAGGACTACGAATGTCACTGTGGTAAATACAAACGTATCCGTTATAAAGGTATCGTATGTGACCGTTGTGGTGTTGAAGTAACTGAGAAAAAAGTACGTCGTGAGCGTATGGGACACATCAATTTGGTTGTTCCTGTTGCACACATCTGGTACTTCCGTTCTCTTCCTAATAAAATTGGTTATTTATTGGGACTTCCTACCAAGAAATTGGATATGATCATTTACTACGAACGTTATGTGGTTATCCAAGCTGGTATTAAGGAAGAAGATGGTATCAACTTTATGGACTTCTTGACTGAAGAAGAATATTTAGATATTTTAGATACCTTACCAAAAGAAAATCAATATTTAGACGATAACGATCCTCAAAAATTCGTCGCCAAGATGGGTGCTGAGGCGTTAGAAGATTTGTTGAAACGTATTGATTTGGATCAATTGTCATACGATTTGCGTCACCAAGCTGCTAACGAAACTTCTCAACAACGTAAAAATGAAGCGTTAAAACGCCTTCATGTGGTTGAAGCTTTCCGTAGTTCACGTGAAAATATCGAGAATCGTCCAGAATGGATGATTGTGAAAATCGTTCCAATCATTCCACCTGAATTGCGTCCTTTAGTGCCTTTGGATGGTGGTCGTTTTGCGACTTCGGATTTGAATGACTTATACCGTCGTGTGATTATCCGTAACAACCGTCTAAAACGTTTGATCGAAATCAAGGCTCCTGAAGTAATCTTACGTAACGAAAAACGTATGCTTCAAGAAGCGGTAGACTCTTTGTTTGACAACTCACGTAAAGTGAACGCAGTTAAGACAGAAGGTAACCGTGCATTGAAGTCTTTATCTGATATTTTGAAAGGTAAACAAGGTCGTTTCCGTCAAAACTTGTTAGGTAAGCGTGTGGATTATTCGGCTCGTTCGGTAATTGTTGTAGGTCCTCACTTGAAATTACACGAGTGTGGTCTTCCTAAAGATATGGCTGCAGAACTTTACAAACCGTTTATCATTCGTAAGATGATCGAGCGTGGTATTGTAAAAACAGTAAAATCAGCTAAAAAAATCGTTGATCGTAAAGATCCTGTGGTATGGGATATCCTTGAAAATGTATTGAAAGGTCACCCTGTATTGCTAAACCGTGCACCTACGCTTCACCGTTTGGGTATTCAGGCTTTCCAACCTACATTAGTAGAGGGTAAAGCTATTCAATTACACCCATTAGTGTGTACAGCGTTCAACGCCGATTTTGACGGTGACCAGATGGCAGTCCACTTACCGCTTGGTAATGCTGCAGTTTTGGAAGCCCAAATCTTAATGTTAGGCGCGCACAATATCTTAAACCCTGCGAATGGTTCTCCAATCACAGTACCATCTCAAGACATGGTATTGGGTCTTTACTATATTACTAAAGGCCGTAGAACTGCTGGCGATCACATCGTAAGAGGTCAAGATATGACTTTCTATTCGGCTGAAGAGGTTATCATCGCTTTAAATGAGAAGCAAATTGACCTTCATGCTTGGATTAAAGTAAAAACAAAAGTTAGACAAAAAGATGGTAGCATCGTTGATACCTTATTAGAAACAACTGTAGGTCGTGTGATCTTCAACCAAGTTGTTCCTGACGAAATGGGATTTGTCAATGAATTGCTTACGAAAAAATCTTTGCGTAATATCATCGGTGAAATTGTGAAGACTACGGGTATGGCCCGTGCAGCACAGTTCTTGGATGATATGAAAGAATTGGGATATCAAACAGCCTTCAAAGGTGGTCTTTCTTTCAACTTGGAAGATTTGAACATTCCTGCTGCGAAAGCTGAATTGATTCAACAAGCAACTAACGAGGTTGAAGAAGTAATGAATAACTATAACATGGGTTTCATTACAAACAACGAACGTTACAACCAAATCATCGATATCTGGACGCGTATCAACAACAGATTGACGGCACACGTTATGGATATTCTTTCGAATGATAACCAAGGTTTCAACTCAGTTTACATGATGTTGGATTCTGGAGCCCGTGGTTCGAAAGAACAGATCCGTCAGTTATGTGGTATGCGTGGTTTGATGGCGAAACCTCAAAAATCAGGTACTTCTGGTGGTGAGATTATCGAAAACCCGATCTTGTCAAACTTTAAAGAAGGTTTGTCCGTATTGGAGTACTTTATCTCTACCCACGGTGCGCGTAAAGGTCTTGCCGATACGGCATTGAAAACAGCGGATGCGGGTTACTTGACTCGTCGTTTACATGACGTAGCGCAAGATATGATCGTTGTGGAACAAGATTGTGGTGGTTTACGTGGTATTTATACAACAGCATTAAAAGATAATGATGATGTTGTTGAGCCATTGTTCGATCGTATTTTGGGTCGTACACCATTGCATGATGTTCTTCATCCGGATACTGACGAATTGATCGTTTCTGCAAATGAAGATATCACTGAGGAAATTGCCGAAACTATCGAAAAAGCAGGTATCGAAGGAATTGAGATTCGTACGGTATTAACTTGTGAGTCTAAGCGTGGTGTTTGTGCTTGTTGTTACGGACGTAACTTGGCGTCAGGTAAGCGTGTTCAGTTAGGGGAAGCTGTGGGTGTTATCGCCGCTCAATCAATTGGTGAGCCAGGTACACAGTTGACACTTCGTACATTCCACGTGGGTGGTACGGCATCGAACATTGCTGCTGATTCAAGTATCATTTCTAAATACGATGGTAAAATCGAATTTGAAAACGTACGTACTGTTTCGCAAACAAACGATAATGGCACACATCAGGTGGTCTTAGGACGTTCTGGTGAGGTTAAGATCATTGATGCACATAATAAAATCGTATTCCAACAAAATATCCCTTATGGTTCACAGTTGTTCGTTGAGGATGGCGGTACAGTAGCTAAAGGCGATAAATTGGTTGAATGGGATCCATATAATGCCGTAATTATTTCTGAATTTGCTGGTAAAGTTGAATTTGACGCAATTATCGAAGGTGTTACCTTCCGTGAAGAGTCAGATGAGCAAACTGGTCACAAAGAGAAGGTAATTATTGAAACACGTGATAAAACGAAAAACCCATCCATCAAGATTCTTGATAAATCGGGAGAGGTTATTCGTACCTACAATATCCCGGTAGGCGCCCACGTTGCAGTTGCTAATGGTGTAACAGTGAAAGAAGGTGGTATCCTCGTTAAAATCCCTCGTTCTACAGGTAAAACGCGAGATATCACAGGTGGTCTACCACGTGTAACGGAGTTATTCGAAGCACGTAACCCTTCTAACCCTGCTGTAGTAACAGAAATCGACGGTGTGGTAACATTGGGTGGTGTGAAACGTGGTAACCGTGAGATGTCTATCGAGTCTCGTGATGGTCAAATCAAGAAATACTTGGTACCTCTTTCTAAACATATCCTTGTTCAGGATAATGACTTTGTGAAAGCTGGTATGCCATTATCAGATGGTTCGATCTCTCCTGCGGATATCTTGTCGATCAAAGGTCCATCAGCGGTGCAACATTACATTGTGAATGGTATCCAAGAGGTATACCGTCTGCAAGGTGTGAAGATCAACGATAAACACTTCGAGACGATCGTTCACCAAATGATGCAAAAAGTTAACATCGAAGATCCAGGAGATACTCGTTTCTTAGAAAAAGAAGCCGTTAACAAATGGGATTTCATGGAGGAAAATGATTCCTTGTTTGACAAGAAAGTTGTTGTTGATGCAGGAGACTCCAATAATTTACGTCCGGGACAAATTGTTTCTTTACGTAAGTTGAGAGAAGAGAACTCTAGTCTGAAACGTCGTGACTTAAAACTTGTTGAAGTTCGTGAAGCAATTCCGGCGACTTCAAGTCCATTGTTGCAAGGTATTACCAGAGCGTCATTGGGTACGAAATCGTTCATCTCTGCTGCCTCTTTCCAAGAGACTACAAAAGTGTTGAACGAGGCTGCTATCGCAGGTAAACGTGATAACTTATTAGGTTTGAAAGAAAACGTAATTGTTGGTCACTTGATCCCTTCTGGTACAGGTATCCGTCAATACAGCAATTTAATCGTGGGCTCTCGCGAGGAGTACGATCAATTGTTGGCTTCGAAAGAAGAAGATTAATCGTTACTCGATTATTTTATATAGGAAGGTCCAGACATTCGTCTGGACCTTTTTTGTTTCTATAGCGACCTTATATGATATTGAAGAAGGTCGTAAAATATATTTAGCTTGCTCTTTTAGCGGTGAAATTGCTTGTTAAGGAAAGGGGCGAACTGAAATTTATAGCAAGCAGCTGAGCCGTTTAATTGGTTAATTTTACCTGATAAGACGGTTTAAAGCATATCTATCTTAAATGAATCGTCCAATGTTACAGTTAGTTAACCTTAATATTAAAAAATAATAAACAAAAGGCTTGGAAGTTTGTTAGTAAACTCCCTATCTTTGCACCACTCCGCAAGGGAGGGACGGTTACCACGAAAGAGGGAATCATGAAAAAAGAAGGGTTTAAGAGAAGCCTGACAGGATTTAAAATCCCGTTCAGTTTATTTTAAACGCGGAAATCGAAAAAAGCGAAAAGAAAAAAAAACTTCAAAAAGTTTTTGGAAGTTCAGAAAAGATTTCTACCTTTGCAGTCCCAACGGAAACGAAGGGAAAAACAAAAAAAGATAAAGACGGCGCAATGCCATCGGAATAAAGCGGATACGGAAGTTGAAGCGACAAAGTTCTTTAAGAAAACACAATCATGTAAGCGTGACGAGTAGACAAACGAAAGTCATGAACAAATT
>Ga0222426_100258_pt1 | contig 48025 bp, 40 predicted proteins | sample 2B50Ametagenome_FD_180087 | JGI IMG/M metagenome (GOLD analysis project Ga0222426, IMG submission 180087) | Enriched microbial communities from leaf-cutter ant dump, University of Wisconsin, Madison, United States - 2B50A (version 2) | ecosystem: Environmental > Terrestrial > Nest > Insects nest...
AAGGCAAGTCGGCGTTGCACGGGTGATGAATCAGCCCAAAAGCCACCTTTTCATCGCAGCAAATCACTATTTTTGAAATGGCCGTCTGGACGGCCATTTCGACATCAATAGATCAGAGTATCCTTAAGACACCCGAAATGGCTGCGTTGGATGCGCTCCGTTATATCAATGGCAGATCCATAGCGACCAATCACGAGTACATGGGGTACATCGTTGTGTCAGGCCGGCAGTTTGTTGCTACGATCCCAGTCCAGATCACCGAAACCGGTGGTAACGCAACTGGTGATTTGCCAAAGGGCGCGGTCGGTGACTATCACACGCACGGTAACTACAGCATGCAGACGGGTCCAGACACGATCATGGTGACGGGGGATCCCTCCAAGGACAATCTCAACAGCGATAGCTTTTCCGCTTCGGATGTGGAGAGATATCAGACTCTGGAGTCAAAATTAGGTCAGTATCGCGGTTATTTAGGGACGCCCGGTAACAATTACTACATTTTCTATAAAGGTGCGAAGGGTGATTTGGTTCAGATCGTGGAACAACAAGAGCGGGCGCAGCAGCAACGAGAGCAAGAGCAGCAGGTGCTGAAATGACGATTGAACGGATCACGGCTGGAGCGAGGCCATTAGATATGCGCATCATTAAAGGGCGACTTGCATTCGCTTTGATCGCAACAGCTTGGTGTGTTGGGCCCGATGTCCTGGCGCAGGTCTCACCCCTAACAGATTTCAAGCCCATAGAGACTTACCGCAAGCGGATAAGTTGTGCCGAAAACAATTGTCGCATCACGATGGAGCAATTGCTCGCGTTGCGTATTGCCATGCAACTCTACAAGGAGGATATGCCCGGTGTGGGACGGACAAGCTTTCAGGTGGGCATGAAAGGGGGTTCAATCGTCGTCACCGTTTTCCCTGAGGTCGGTGTAAAAGTCCCTGAGTTTGATGTGCCAGGCGGCGTGACTGCTGTCACTTATATATTTGACTCTTCGGGATCACATCTGATGAAGAAGAATTACAACCGGTAAATACGTTTCGGCTCTCCACCTTGAGAAAAGTCGCCACCAGAGACCCGTCGTCAATAGTGATGGCTTTGCTTTATTAAAAGTCAGACGGACGATAAACGTCCGCCGAAGCCATCTTCCCTCGGCATGAGCTAGCCATTGCCATCGTCCTCTTTGGCTCGAAGGCAAGGCGATGGACGGTATCGAGATGGCGTGCGGCTCGCAGGGTCGAAGGGTGCATGTACTGGGTGGTTGGTGCGTCTGCAGATTTTCAAAAAGGTGTCAGGGACAATTTTCCTTATTATTTTTATATGGAAATTGTCCCTGGCACGTTTTTCGTAATCATCCATGAGATTCCTTTCAAATGAGTGGGCAGAAAAAGAGCGGATACATGACGCTTGCTGAGCATGAAGCAATGCTCAAAGCCGAAGGCAAGTGGGATGAGTACCAAGCGAGAATTAATGAGAGGAGCGAAGAGCTGGCGAAGCGCAAAGCCGAGTGGGCTGCGGCAGAAGTTTCTCTCGTTGATGCGCTTAGATCGACGGGGCTTGATGTGCGTTCGGTGTGGGACTTGGTGAATACTGCCGCGCCATATCCGGAGGCGATTCTGGTCTTGTTCCGGCATCTGCACAAGCCTTATCCGGAACGGATCGTGGAAGGCATTGTGCGCGCATTGGCAGTTCCGGAGTCTCGACCCCGATGGGACGAACTACGTGATTTTTTTGAGAGCGCGCCGTCGCGGGCAACGGGCGGCCTTAGGTGGGCCGCTGGTTGTGCCTTGGGGGCTGCCGCAGATGACGGGGTGATCGGAGAAGTCTTGCGTATCGCCGGCGATCAGGGCTATGGCTTTGATCGTGCGCCCTTGCTTCCTGCGCTTGCGCGCTCCAGTGACGCGCGAGCGAAAATGCTGTTGCATGAACTGCGCGACGACCCTGTTTTGGGAAAAGAGGTCAAGAAGCTACGGCGGGCAAGTCGAAGCGCGAAACAGAATCAGTAGCTACACCAAGACCCGCATCGCTGCGGGCCTTGTCACTTCTGCGGCTTCGCCGGCGGCGCGATAAATGACCTCTCTCTTGCGGCAAAGGGGGCGGAGGGAATTAATTCGTGACCCGTCAGTACGACGCCACCAGCCACCTGTCCAGCCTGACGTATTCAGCCAGCCACCTCAGCTCGATCGTGGACTACGCCCCCAACGCGCTGGGCCAGCCGACCAAGGCTGGCACTTATGCCAGCCCGGTGACGTACTTCCCCAGCGGCGCGATCAAGTCGTTCACCTTCGGCAACGGCCTCAAGCAAACGCTGACACAGAACTTGCGCGGCTTGCCGGATACCAGCTGCGACTTCGCCAGCGGATGCCGAATGCGTCGGGCATGTCGGGGTATCACCGGTCGTCCACGGTTAGAATCGAGCATCGCGGCCACATGATGGTGCGGGTGCTGTTCCGCATCTCCATGTCGCGTGTTTCTTCGTCGCATGGCCTCAGGGAGTGTGATGATCGAGCTGGAAATCCAGGGGCTCTCGGGTAGCCGGGAGGGATTGGTGGTCGAGATCGGGCGGGTGTTGCTTGCTCATGGGTTCGTGCTGCAGCGGCAGCGTCTGGTGCACGACCCGCACGGCTGGCTGTTGACGATGGTGGTGCGTGGGTCGCGCTGGGGCAGGCGCAAGCTGGAGGCCGCGCTGGATGCGAGTGATCGCTTTGTCAGCGTGAAGGTTTTTCGTGCGGGAGAGGCGCCGCAGCCGCATTTCGCGACATCGCGGGCGCATGAGCCGTATGTGCCGCCACCGGCGCCTGCCCCTGCCCCGGTGGCGGCGGAGTCCGTGGTGGCCAAGGCCGTCGATCCCGTCGCGCCCGATGAGGTCGTGCCGGCGCCAGAGGCCATCGAGTCGACCGAGTCCGCGTTCGAGTTCATCCTGCCACGTGCGCAAGCACCTGTTGCCGCGCCGGTGCCGGTGGAGGTGCCGCCGGTGTTCGACGAGCCGTTTCCGCTGGAAGCTGACGAGGCGGCGGTGGCTGCGGCGTTGTCGTCGCTGGCGCACGACTACCCGCGGATCGTGCCGCGCCTGCTGACTTTGCAGGAGGCGGTGGCGGCAGGGGCACGCGAGTCTTCGTTGGCACTGGCCGGGCGAAACGTGGGGCGCTGGGTGTTCGAGCAGATGCACACGCTTGATGGCGGTCAGCGTCTGGACGACGCGATCGGTCAGGTGGGCGCGCCGGCCTTGCGTGCGCTGGTCGAGGTCGAGCAGCAGGGTGCGCAACTGCATATCCGTGACAGCCCGCTGTGCGCGCAGCAAGGGCGTTCCGGATGCAGCTTTTTCGGCGGTTTCCTGGAGGAGCTGCTCGGCGCCACCGCCACTTCGGGCGTGCCGTCGATCTTCCCGGTCTGCTGCCGCAGCTACGGCGCCGATGAGTGCGTGCTGGCGATCTCCGACTGAGGCGATTTCCGCCGCCATTTCAAATTCCGTTCGCTGGCGCGTCTTGTGGGCATTGGGTTGCCGGGAGGCATTGTCGATGCGGATCGAACGGGCGAGTGGGGCGTTGTGGCTGGACGCGATGCGTCGTCGCTGGTCGTTGCGGCGGGTGGCGGGCGAGAGTCGCTGGCAACTCCTGTTGCGGACGGTGCACTGGCTGCGGCTGGGAGCGCGACAGACTGACTGGCTGCGGGCGGTCGAGGCGCACGAGCCGCTGCGTCAGGCGGCGCTGGTCGATCCACGCCTGTACGAGCGTTGGCACCGCCCCTGCATCTCGACCGGTTTCGACGTGGAGACGCGCCAGCGCGCCATCGCTTCGCACTACGCCTTCCTGTCGCACTGTTTTCCGCCACGGCTGTACGAACGCATCGTGCTTGGCGGCGGCGCCCGGATCGCCAGCCTGCGCCTGGACGATGCCTCGCTGGTGCATCTGCATCTGCGCAAGCCATCGCGGGCGGATGCCGGCGAGCTGGTGCTGCTGCTGCTGACCGACGACAAGGCGGTGCTGGCTTCGTGTGCATTGACTTTCGACCGTGCCGACAGCGTGACCATCGGCAGCCTGCGTGGCGCTGGCCGGCATACGCCGTTCGAGGCAACCCGCGAGTTCATGCAAGGCAGTCACGGCCTGCATCCGGGGGATCTGTTGATGGCGCTGGTGCGTGAAATGGCCGCCCTGTTCGGGCTGGATCGGGTGCGTGCGGTCAGTGCGGGGGCCGCCTGCGTGGCAAGGTTGCCGGGAGGTGTCGACGCGTTCTGGCGTGAGCACGGCGGGATGCCGACGGAGCACGGTTGCCACGAGTTGCCGTTGGTCATGGCGCCGGTGGTCTTTGCCGAAGGGCCGCGCAGCCGGCACGAGCGACGTCTTTGGCGTGATGCTTTTTTGCGCGAGGCGTGCGCGACCTTTGCCCGTGCGTTCCGTGGTCGCCCGTTGCCCGGCTCGGTGGTCGCGGATGTGGCGTGCGAGGTACCACCCGCACGCGGTCGTGGCGGTGTGCCGGTGCGAGCCGCAGCGGATCGCGGCGGGTTGCTTGCGGCGGGTCTGTGAGGGTGGATTGCCCTGGGCTCCGTGACACGGGCAACGCCCGCCTCGCGGGTTCGGGCAAGGCCCGGGGGCTGAGGCTTCGCGTGGGCGGGTACCGCCTGCGGCTAGAAGTCGTAGCTGCCGCTGAGCAGTATCTCGCGCCCCTCGCGCAATGGCAGGAAGGAGGACTCGGCGTTCACTGCATACAGCGTGTGGCCGAACAGGTTCTTCACGCCCAGAGTGATCGACCAGGCGCCGACGTCGCGGCTGATGTTGGCTTCGGCGCTGGACTGGCCGGGAAGGGCGAAATGGCCACCATCCTCGATCTGCCCCATGCTGCGGCTGCGCGCGAACACGCCGCCGGCCACGCTCCATGCGTGCCAGGCTTCGCGCTGGAAGCGATAGCTGGCCCACAGGCTGCCCTGGTGCCGGGGCGTGGCGTAGGGCGTGCTGTGGTCCCGGTTGCGCACGTGCGCTCCGGTGTAGCTGGCCGACAGGTCCAGACCGGGCAGCGGTTGTCCCTCGAACTCGATTTCCACGCCGCGGCTGACCTGGCCGGGGCCGGGGGTAGCGAAATGCGGCGGTTCGGGCGAGATCCTGGCCAGGCCGTGGTTGAGCCGGATCCGGTACCAGGCCGCGCTCAGCCGGGCGCGCTCGTCGAACAGCTTCCAGCGGACGCCCGCCTCGATCTGGCGTGATACCGACGGCGGCAGCGGGCGGCCGTCCTCGCCGAGCAGGGCGTCGACCTGGAAGCCGGTGTTGCTGGAGGCATACAGCGAGAGCGATGGAACCGGCTTGTAGACCACGCCGAGCCGCGGCACCCATTTCGATTGCCGTCGCGAGGGCAGGTTGCCGCCGTGCAGCGCGTAGCTGGCGTGGCGCAGCGTGGCCAGCACGTTCCACGATTCGCCGATCGAGAGCTGGTCCTGCACGAACAGGCCGGTGTGGTTGGACCAGGAGCCGGTCGACGGCCTGGCGCGCATCAGTTCCGCGCCCACGCTGGATGCTGGCGGCAGGTGCAGGTTGGACGGCAAGGCATTGGCATTCTGGACCAGGTTGCCAAGCACCAGGATGCCGGAGCTGGAGGCGCTGTCGACGCGGGTGCGGGCGTAGTCGATGCCCAGCAGCAGGTCGTGCACCAGCAGTCCCTCGCCGAAGCTCGCCGACAACTCGTTCTGCAGGGTCTGGAAGGTGTCGGTGTAACGGTAGCTGCGTGCGGTGGCCGCACTCAGGCCCAGTCGCCGGGTATCGGAGAAACGCCAGTCCTGGCCGGTTCCCAGTTGGTCGACGTACTGGCCGCGGCTGTGCAGTGTCCAGCGCTCGCCCAGGGCCTGGTCGAGCATGTAGAAGGCTCGCCGGGTGCGGTACCTGGCGTGGTCGTCCGGGTTGCCCAGCAGCAGGCCGAACGAGGGCCGGTCGGTCAGTGACGGGCCGAGCAGGGCGGTGTGGTCCGGCGTGGGCAGGCGGTTGTCGACGTACTCCAGGCCGAACAGCCATTGCGTGTCGCGGCCCTGCCAGGCGATCGACGGCGCCAGATACGCGCTGCGCTGGCCGTGATAGCCCTGCGCGGTGCGTCCGGCCCGGTTGCCTGCGGCGACCAGGCGATAGACCAGTCGGCCTTCGGCGTCGAGGGCGCCGGCCAGGTCGGCGCCCAGCCGGACGCCGTCGTGGCGTCCGCTGGAAATCATCAGCCGACGCACGGGATCGGCCTGCGGGCGCTTCATCACGATGTTCACCGAGCCGCCGAAATTGTTGTCCACCGACGATTCGCCGAGGATCGTCTCCGGCCCCTTCAGCACCTCGATCCGCTCGATGCCGATCAGTGGCGGCAGATCCTCGATACGCGCCACGCCGTTGGGCATGCCGTCGGTCAGGCCGTTGCCGGTGTTGAAGCCGCGGATGCGGAACAGCGGCGGTCCGCCGAAACCGTCGACGTAGTCCACGCCGGCCACGTGACGCACCACGTCGGCGACCTCGAAGGCCTGCCGCGAATCGATCAGGTCGCGGGTGATGACGCTGGCCGACAGCGGCAGGTCGGCCAGGTCGGTGTCGCTGCGGGTGGCGCCGCGGGCGATGTTGGCCATGAAGCCGGCGTCGCCGAGCCGCAACCCGGGTACCTGGATGGTGTCGAGCACCGACACGATCGGTATGCCGGGTTTGCTGTCGCTCAGCCGGCTCCGGTAGGACAGCGCGGGAATGAAATCGGGCTGCCGGACCACCACGGTGCGCGCGTCGACCACTTCGTATTCCAGCCCGGTGCCGGCCAGCAGGTGGGTCAACGCGCTCTCCACCCCGAGCAAGCCCGAGGTGCCCGCGCTGCGTTGCCCGGCCAGCGTGCCGCTGGAGGTGAGGATCTGCACGTCGGCCTGGCGGCCCAGCGCCATCAATGCGCTGAACAAGGGCTGCGGCGGGATGGAAAGAAGGGTCGGCGTACGGCCGGACAGCGGTGGCGGCGCGGCGGCCATGGCTGCCGCGGGCACGCCAATGGCCGCGCAGGTGGCCAGCAGCGCACGCAGACACGCCGTGAGGCGCGATGGCCTCATCGGAACGGTTTCCCGTGGCCTGGGCGCAAGCCGTCATCGGGACGGATGGCCGGCGTTCGCCGCCGGTCAGATCCCGCCATCTTGCCGATCCCGTTGGTGGGCCGAAGCCCGGTTATCGTCGTTCCGCACTCGAGAGCACCACATGGTCGGGGAAGTTGCTCACCTGCACCGGAAAAACGTGCGGCAGGGCATCGACCCAGCTGTCGATGGTAGTGGTGTTGACCGTGCCGGTGAACCGCAGTCTGCCCAGCCGAGGATCAGCCAGCTGCACCGGATGATGGCTGTAGCGATTGACGTTCGCGAGCACGGTCGACAGCGGTTCGTCGACGAACTCCAGCCGGTCGTGGCGCCATGGTGCGGCATGGCCGGCATCCACCGAGGACACGCTGATCGCGCCGTTGCCGGGGTCGTATTCAGCGCGCTGGCCGGCGACCAGGTCGATCCAGTCCGGCGGGCTGCCGGCACGCTCTGCTTCGGCCTTCGGTGACAGCCGCACCTTGCCTTCGGTCACCGTGACGCTGACCTGACGCCCGGTGCGACGCACGTTGAATGCGGTGCCGAGATCTTCGATCCGCAGTGCGCCGGCGTCGACCACGAATGGGCGCTGCAGGTCATGGGTGACGGTGAAGAACGCCTCACCCGCAGTCAGCTCGATGCTGCGCCGGTCGGGCGCATAGCGGGCCGTAAGGCGCGATGCGGCGCCAAGCTCGATGGCGGTGCCATCGGACATCTCGATGGCGCGGTTCTCGGCCACCGCGCTGGCGTACTGCCGTGGCGTGCCGGAGGTGCCGGCCTGCCACAGCCACCAGCCGCCGACCGCCATCGCGACGAGCGCAGCCACGGCGGCCAGCGGGCGACGGTAACGGCGCAGCGGTGCCTTGCGCGGCATGAACTCGTCGACCATTTGCCGGCGCTGCTCCGGTGGTGCGCTGGCTGCCATGGCTGCCACGGCGTTGATCTGATCGAACGCACGGGCATGCGCGGGGTCGGCACTCATCCATTCGGTCCAGCGTTCGAGCAGATCGGTCGATGGTTCGGAGTCGCGCAATTGAGTCCACCAGATCGCGGCGGTATGCATGCTTTCCTGTTCCTTTCCGGTGGGTGTGGACATCAGCGTGCCTCCGTGGCAAAGCAGCGTTCGCGGCAATGCGCGATGGCATTGCTCACGTGGTAGCGGACCATCCGCTCGCTGAGTTTCATCTCGGCGGCGATGGTGGAAAATGCGCGCCCCTCGATCACGTGCATCACGAAGGCCTGGCTCGACTTGGCTGGCAGCTCGCGCAGCGCGGCCTGCACCCGTTTCCACTGCTGGCTGGCCCACAGGTGGCGCTCGGGCAGCGGGGTGGCATGGGTTTCTTCCTCGTCCGGATCGGCCGGTGCGTTGGCCCGCACCACGCGCTTGCGCAGGTAGTCCATGGACTGGTTGATCGCCATGCGGAACAGGAATGCGCGCGGTGATTCGATCTGGTTCAGGTCGTTCATCGTCAACAGCTTCACATAGACTTCCTGGGCGATTTCCTGCGCGTCGCTGCGGGAGCTGAGCCGGCATTGCAGCAGGGCCAGCAGGGCATCGTGGTGCTCGCGATACAGCGCGGCCACCTGCTCGGAATGGCTGGCGGAGCTGCCGGCGGGCGGAGCCTCGTCGCGATGTGGCTGGGGCATGGGGTGCGGGCTGTCCATCTGGGGGGATTCTTGGCCTTGGCCGGGACGCAGATGGCCTGCCTTTCCCGGATTCCTGGTTCAAGACGTGCCGGGGGCGGAATTTTGAAATGGAGGTTTCGGGCGACGGTGACCGCCGAAAGATCAGGGCATGCCCTTGGCTGATCAAGCCTTTTCCCATGCCGCGTTGCTTCATGCATGCTCGCAGCAAGCCCCGGCAGACGATGCCCCCTGTAGGAGCCCGCTCGCGGGCGATGCTTTTGAGGCTTCAAAGCCAGCGCGCAGGGCGGGCATTGCCCGACATCGGTGACGCCGTGTCCATCCGGGATGGGGCGTCGTGGCCGCCTGTTCCACTTACACTGTCGCGGCCGCACGGCGTACCAGGGAGACATGCATGCTTGCTCGGATATCCGGATGGATGGGGTTGTGGTTGTTGCTGGCGATGCCGCTGCAGGCGCAGGAGGTGCCGCAGGCGTTGAGCGATTGGCAGGGTTGGGTGTTGCACGAGGTGCCGCAACACGGCTGTCCGTTCCTCGCCACGCAGGCGCCGGGTGACGGCAGCTACCAATGCGCGTGGCCGGGGCGGCTGGTGCTGGAGGCGGGTCGCGATGGCGGCCGTTTCAGCCTGGACGTGCATGTGGATGCCGCCGGCTGGGTGGCCTTGCCGGGCGATCAGCGGCATTGGCCGCAGCAGGTCGGTGACAACCAGCGGCCGGCGACGGTGCTGGATCGGGGCGGCCAGCCGATGCTTTGGCTGGAACCGGGCGAGCACCGGCTGGAGGGCGCGTTGCCCTGGTCGACGCGGCCGCCGCGCCTGCGCGTGCCGCCGGCGATCGGCCTGGTCGTGCTGAAGCTGGACGGCGAGGTGGTGGGCCGGGTCGAGCGCAATGGCGAGCAGCTGACCCTGGGCGAGGCCGCCGATGCGCAGCGCAGCGCCGATGCATTGGCCCTGCGGGTGCATCGACGACTGCAGGACGGCCTGCCGGCGATCCTGCAGACCCGTTTGCAACTGGATGTGGCCGGCAGCGCCCGCGAGCAGGTGATGGGGCCGGTGTTGCCGGACGGCTTTGTCGCCACCGCGCTGTCCGGCGACCTGCCGGCACGGCTGGAGGGAGACGGGCGGCTGCGCGTGCAGGTGCGGCCGGGGCAGTGGACGCTGACCCTGGTGGCGCGCGGCACCGCGCCGCTGGAAAAGGTGTCGCTGACCCTGCCGGCGGCGCCGTGGCCGAGCCAGGAAACCTGGAGTTATGCCGATGATGCCGATCTGCGCAGTACCCGCGTCGACGGCCAGCCGACCGATGCCGATCAGGCTGGCGTACCGGGTGACTGGCGCGAGCTGCCGGCTTTCGCGCTGGACGACGGGCACGGGCTGACGATCGAGCAGGGCGCACGTGGCGAGGAAGGCGGCAAGGGCGACCAGCTGCACCTGCAGCGCGAGCTGTGGCTGGACTTCGACGGTGCCGGTTTCACCGTGGCCGATCGCCTCAGCGGCGAACTGCGTCATCACCAGCGGCTGGACGTGGCGCCCCCTTGGCAGTTGCAGCGGGCCAGCCAGGACGGTGATCCGCTGCTGATCAGTCGTGGCGGCGAAGGGCGCAGTGGCGTGGAAGTGCGCGAACAGGCGCTGGATCTGGATGCCGGCCTGCGCCTGCCCTCGCGCCATGGCGCGATTCCCAGCTCCGGCTGGCAATTGCCGCTGGAAGACATCGACGCCACCTTGCACCTGCCGCACGGCTATCGCCTGCTGGGTGCGGTCGGCGCCGACCGTTCGCCCGATTCGTGGGTGGGGCAGTGGACTCTGCTGGACCTGTTCGTGGTGGCGCTGGTGGCGTTGATCGCCGGGCGCCTGCTCGGCTGGCGCTGGGCCTTGCTGGCTGCGGCGTACCTGGCCCTGGGGCGTCACGAGCACGGCGCGCCACTGTGGACGCTGGCCATTGCGCTGGCATTGGCACTGTTGTTGCGTGCCTTGCCGGCGGGCAGGTTGGGCCGGGTCGCGCATGGCGTGGCGCTGGCGTTCTTCGCGCTGGCGGTGCTGTGGACGCTGCCGTTCGTGGCGACGCAGTTGCAGTACGCGTTGCATCCGCAACTGGAGGGGGGCAGCTCGGTGGCCGGGAGGGAACTGGCCAGTCAGGCGGCGGAGATGAATGAATACGGCGAGGCCGAGGAAGTGCAGCCGCCGCCGAAAATGATCGTGGCGCGGACTCCCCCGCAGGCGGCACCACCCGCGCCTCCGGCACCTCCGGCGGATCTGTCGGCGGAGTCTGCCTCCGGTGCACTGGATTACGTTTCGGTCAGTGGCAGCCTCATGCGGAAGCAGGACGCGCTTTCCCGCGACTACGACAACCGCAGCGTGACCCAGGCCGGTGCCGGCACCCCGGCGTGGAACCAGGACAACGACTACCGGCTCGGCTGGTCCGGTCCGGTGACGGTGGAGCAGAGCACGCGGCTGGTGATCGCGCCGGCCTGGCTGGTGCGTCTGCTGCGCGTGCTGATGGTCGGTCTGCTGGCGGTGTTGCTGGCACGACTGCTGCCGTTGCTGCTGAAGCCGCTGCGCGAGTGGCGTGCCAGCCGGATGGCCCCGGCGGCCAGTGCGCTGCTGCTGGCGATGGCCCTGCTGCCGGCGGCGGGGCATGCGCAAAGCCTGCCTGATACCGATCTGCTGGATCAGTTGCGCGACCGTCTGGTCGAGGCGCCGAAGTGCGCGCCGGGCTGCGCCACGGTGGCGCAGGCGCGGATCTCGGCCGTCGGCGATGGCCTGGTGGTGCAGATGGAAACCCATGCCGGCGCCACCGTGGCGCTGCCCTTGCCGCAGGCCGATGCGGCGATGGCGTTGAGCGGGGTCGAGCTGGATGGCCGCGCGGATCCGGCGCTGGGGCGTCACGGCGATCAGCTGGTGCTGCGGCTGGAGCGCGGCGTGCACCAGGTCGTGTTGCGTTACCGGCTGGGCAAGGCGGACAACGCCAGCCTGCGCTTCGGCCTGCGTCCGCAGCAGGTGGTTTTCGACGGCCAGGGCTGGTCGCCGGACGGCATCGACGATGGCCGCCTGCTCGGTGACAGCCTGGCCTTGCACCGGGTGCGCACCGGCAGCGACGGCGAGGATCTGCCGAGTCACCAGGATTTTCCGCCCTATGTGCGGTTGACCCGCACCCTGCTGCTGGGCGTGGATTGGACGGTGCAGAACACGGTCGTGCGGATCGCGCCCAGCGAGGGTGGTTTCAGCGTCAGCCTGCCGCTGCTGCCCGGCGAGCATCCGCAGGGCGACGGTGCCTTGGTCAAGGACGGTCGCATCGCGATCACCTTCAACGCCAATGTCCGTGAGGTGAGCTGGGAAAGCCGGCTTGATCACGTCGATCAGCTGGCCCTGCAGGCGCCGGCGCTGGGCGAGCGGGCGGAGGTGTGGGAAGTCGACGCGGCGCCGATGTGGCATGTCGATGCCACGGGCGTGCCGACCAGCGCCAGTGACGATGGCCTGCGCTACCAGCCGTTGCCCGGTGAGAAGCTGGCGTTGGCGTTCAGCCGTCCCGAAGCGGTGGCCGGCGACAGCCTGGCCTTGGATGGCGTGGGCATCCACAGCCGGATCGGCGAGCGCGTGGTCGAGACCCGGTTGGAGCTGCACGCGCGCAGCACCCGTGGTGGCGAACATGCGATCAGCCTGCCGGCCGGTGCCGAGCTGCTCGATGCACAGCGTGATGGCGAGTCGGTCAACCTGGCCGTGCGCGACGGCAAGCTCGGCCTGCCGCTGCTGCCGGGCGAGCACGACTACACGCTGAGCCTGCGCGAAGCCCGCGGCATCGGCCTGCGCACGCGCTCGCCGGTGATCGGGCTGGATGCGCCGGTGGCCAACATCGGCCTGGACATGCAGTTGCCGCAGGATCGCTGGGTGCTGTGGACCTGGGGGCCGGCCACCGGACCGGCGGTGCTGTACTGGTCGCAGCTGGTGGTGCTGCTGCTGGCGGCCTGGCTGCTGGCGCGTTACGCGCCGACGCCGCTGAAGTTCCGCCACTGGCTGCTGCTGGGGCTCGGCTTTTCCGCGTTCGCCTGGCTCGCCTACGTGCTGGTGGTGTTGTGGTTGATCCTGCTGGGCCTGCGCGGACGGCGGGCGCCATCGGTCGGGGCGATGGCCTTCAATCTGCTCCAGATCGGTTTGGTCGTGCTGACGGCGGTGGCGCTGATCGTGCTGGTGGCGGCGATTCCCGGTGGCCTGCTCGGCCAGCCGGACATGCACGTGGCCGGCAACGGCTCGTACGGAGTCAACCTGAACTGGTTTGCCGACCAGAGCACCGGCGCCTTGCCGACGGCGGGCGTGCTCAGCGTGTCGCTGTGGTTCTACAAGCTGGCGATGCTGGCCTGGGCATTGTGGCTGGCCTGGTCGTTGATCAGCTGGTTGCGCTGGGCATTCGAGGCCTGGAGCCACGGCGGTTACTGGCGCAAGCCCGAGCCGAAACCGGCTGCCGAGGTGCCGCCACTGCCGCCAGAGGCGAAGCCGGGTGAGTGACGTGCGCAAGCTGCTGGCATCGGCCACGCAACGGCTGGGCGAGCGCGTCGAGGCCGAGTTGCTGCTGCTGCACGTCGTGCAGCGGCAGCGCAGCTGGTTGTTCGCCCACGCCGACGACGAGCTGGATGCGGAAACGCAGGCCGCGTTCGAGGCCTTGCTGGAACGGCGGGCGGCGGGCGAGCCGGTGGCCTACATCACCGGCCGCCGCGGCTTCTGGTCACTGGACCTGGAGGTGACGCCGGCCACGCTGATCCCGCGCCCGGAAACCGAGTTGCTGGTCGAGCTGGCGCTGGAACGTCTTGCACCGGGGACGGACAGCCGCGTAGCCGATCTCGGCACCGGCAGCGGCGCGATCGCGCTGGCCATCGCCAGCGAGCGGCCGCAGGCCAAGGTGTTGGCCAGCGATGCCAGCGAGGCGGCGCTGGCAGTGGCGAAGCGCAACGCGCAACGCCATGGCCTGGGCCACGTCGAATTCGTCCGCGGTGACTGGCTGGCCCCGCTGGCCGGCCGTCGATTCAACCTGATCGCCTCCAATCCGCCCTACATCGAAGCGGCCGATCCGCACCTGGCACGAGGCGACCTGCGCTTCGAGCCGGCCAGCGCGCTGGCGTCGGGCATCGATGGCCTGGACGACATCCGTCGCATCATCAACGACGCCCGCGACCACCTGGAGCCCGGCGGCTGGCTGCTGCTGGAGCACGGCTGGAACCAGGGCGAGGCGCTGCGCAGCCTGCTGGAAACGGCCGGTTACACCGCCGTGTTCACCGCGCAGGACCTGGAATCCCGCGACCGCGTCAGCGGCGGCCGCCAACCCGCACATTCGTAAAGCGGGCTGCTACAAGTGAGGCGCGCCCCGCATGGGTGCCGTAGGAGCCCGCTCGCGGGCGATGCCTTGGCTTTTGCGAATCCCGAATCCCGGCTCTCAACAGACGAATGCCTGGTCATCCCGGCTAAAAAGCATCGCCCGCAAGCGGGCTGCTACAGGTGAAGCGCGCCCCACATGGGTGCCGTAGGAGCCCGCTCGCGGGCGATGCCTTTGCTTTTGCGAATCCCAATCCCGGCTCTCAACAGACGAATGTCTGGTCATCCCGGCCCCAAAAAGCATCGCCCGCGAGCGGGCTCCTACAGGTGAAGTGCGGCCTGCGTGGGTGCCGTAGGAGCCCGCTTGCGGGCGATGCTTTGGCTTTTGCGAATCCCCAATCCCGGCAAAAAAGCATCGCCCGCGAGCGGGCTCTTGCGGGATGGTTTCTCAGGCGCTGGCTTGCAGGGTGTTGTTGGCTTGCGGGAAGCGGGCCAGGATCGCGCGGCGGATGCTGGCCAGGTCGAGTCCGGCCATGCCCAGCACTTCGTCGCGGCTGCCGTGTTCCAGGTAGGCGTCGGGCAGGCCCAGGTGCAGGATCGGCAGGGTGATGCCGTGGGCGGCGAGGCATTCGGCCACGGCCGAGCCGGCGCCGCCGGCGACCGCGTTGTCCTCCAGGGTGACGAAGCCGTCGTGGCTCTTCGCCAGTTCCACGATCAGCTCCTCGTCCAGCGGTTTGACGAAGCGCATGTTGACCAGGGTGGCGCCCAGCTCGGCGGCGATCGTGGTGGCCGGGGCCAGCATCGCGCCGAAGCTGAGCAGGGCCAGGCCGTGGCCGCGGCGGCGCAGGTCGGCCTTGCCGATCGGCAGGGTGTCCAGGTCGTGATGCACGGTCACGCCCATGCCGGTGCCGCGCGGATAGCGGATCGCGGCCGGGCCGGGGTGGGCGAAGCCGGTGCTGAGCATCATGCGGCACTCGTTCTCGTCGGCCGGCGCCATGATCACCATGTTCGGCAGGCAGCGCAGGAAGGTCAGGTCGAAGCTGCCCGAATGGGTGGCGCCGTCCGGGCCGACCACGCCGGCGCGGTCGATCGCGAAGGTGACGTCCAGGTTCTGCAGCGAGACATCATGGATGGCCTGGTCGTAGGCACGCTGCAGGAAGGTGGAGTAGATCGCCACCACCGGCTTGGCACCTTCGCAGGCCATGCCGGCAGCCAGGGTCACCGCATGCTGCTCGGCGATCGCCACGTCGAAGTAGCGGTCGGGGTATTCCTTCGAGAAGCGCACCAGGCCGGAGCCCTCGCGCATCGCCGGGGTGATTCCCAGCAGGCGCTGGTCGGCGGCGGCCTGATCGCACAGCCAGTCGCTGAAGATGTCGGTGTAGGCGGGCTTGGCCGGGGCGGCCTTCTTCACCACGCCGGCCTGCGGGTCGAACGGGCCGACCGCGTGGTACTCGATCTGTGCCTGCTCGGCCGGGGCGTAACCCTTGCCCTTGGTGGTGATCACGTGCAGCAGTTGCGGGCCGGGCAGATTCTTCACCGTGCGCAGCGCCTGCAGCAGCTGCGGGATGTTGTGGCCGTCGATCGGGCCGGTGTAGTGGAAGCCCAGCTCCTCGAACAGCGTGCTGGGCACGAACATGCCTTTGGCGTGTTCTTCCCAGCGCTTGAAGAAGCGGCCCATGAACGACTGCTTCGGGATCGCCCGCTTGGCCCGCTCGCGCAGCTGGTTGAGCCGGCGGCTGGCCATGGCGCGGGCCATCATCTTGGTCATCGCGCCGACGTTCTCGCTGATCGACATGCCGTTGTCGTTGAACACCACCAGCACGTCCGGCTCGACGTCGCCGCCATGGTTGAGCGCCTCGAAGGCCATGCCGGCGGTGGCGGCACCGTCGCCGATCACCGCGACCACCTTGCGTTTGTCGCCCTTGTTGCGGGCGGCGATGGCCATGCCCAGCGCGGCCGAGATCGAAGTGGACGAATGGCCCACGCCGAAGGTGTCGTACTCGCTTTCCTCGCGCCGCGGGAACGGCGCCAGGCCGTCCTTCTTCTTGATCGTGGTGATGCGGTCGCGGCGGCCGGTGAGGATCTTGTGCGGGTAGCACTGGTGGCCAACGTCCCAGACCAGCCGGTCGTGCGGGGTGTCGAATTCGTGGTGCAGCGCCACGGTGAGTTCCACCACGCCCAGGCCGGCACCGAAGTGGCCGCCGGAGCTGGCCACCGATTCGATCAGGTACTGGCGCAGCTCGTCGGCCACGGCGGGCAACTGTTCGTCGGGGACGTGGCGCAGGTCCGCCGGCGTCTTGATCGGCGCCAGGTGGGGGTAGGAGGACTCATTCATCCGCGTATTGTTGGTCCAGCGGCGGGGCGGGGCAAGGGCGGCGACGTGAAAGGCGGCGGGCGGCGGGCGCCGGCAGGCCGTGCACGCGGCGCACACGCGGCCGCCGCAACCCTTGCGTGACGTCTTTCACGGAGGCCCCGGCCATGTCCGCACATCGTGTTTTCCGGCGTTTCGCCGAAGCCACCTCGCGCCAGGCCGGCAAGCCGCTGGCCTTCATCCTGGCCACCCTGCTGGTGCTGGTCTGGGCGTTGACCGGGCCGGTTTTCGACTACGGCGACACCTGGCAACTGGTGATCAACACCTCCACCACCATCGTCACCTTCCTGATGGTGTTCCTGATCCAGAGCAGCCAGAACCGCGATACCGCCGCGTTGCAGATCAAGCTGGACGAGCTGATCCGCAGCAGCCGCGCGCACAACGCGTTGCTGGATCTGGAAGAGCTGGACGAGGACGAGCTGGAGCGGATCCGCCGGCATTACTGCCGGCTGGCAAAGCAGGCCCGCGGCAGCCTGGACACCATCGAGCAGGAGCTTGCCGGCATCGACGATGCTGGCGGGTGCTGAATCAGGCGGCCAGATGGCGCCGGTTGCGCGGCAGCCGGCTGACCAGGAATTCCATCTGGTCGGCCAGGATGTTGCGGTTGGACAGGATCAGGTGCTCGACCCAGCTGGGCCGGTACGGTACCGCCAGCAGCGGCATGCCGGCCTGCTGCGGGGTGCGGTTGCTCTTTTTCAGGTTGCAGGAAAGGCAGGCGCTGACCACGTTCTCCCATTCGTCCTTGCCCTGCTTGGAGATCGGCAGCACGTGGTCGCGGGTCAGTTCGGCGCGGCTGAAGTGCTCGCCGCAGTACAGACAGATGTGCCGGTCGCGGGCGAACAGGGCGATGTTGGTCAGCGCCGGCGCCGGATCGACCGCATGGTCGCGGCAATGCCCGGTGCTGGCGATGATCGGGTGCACCTGCAGCGAGCTGCGGTCACCGATCAGGCGGTTGTAGCCGCCGTGCACGGTCAGGCAGGGGTCTCCCAGGGTCCAGGCCACCGCCTCGCGCACGTACAGGCAGACGGCATCCTGCCAGCTGATCCAGTCCAGGACCCGGCCGGTGGCGTCCAGGGACAATACGCGGGTCGCGTCGAGATCACCCCGACTTGGTGCTTCCATCAGCATGTAAACCGTCCTTCGGCCAGTGGCTTCGAAATGAGGTGTCCAGGCGTTGCGGGCACTTGTCGCGGTCGAGCATAGAACAAGTTTGTTGCGGTACGCATGCAGGCCGGTCGCCGGCAGTGGCCGGATCAGCCCGCCTGGCGGTTGACGGTGGTTGGCTCCGGGGGGTTCGCCGCGCGGCGGAAGCGCTGATATGATCCGGGGTCGATGACAGACCTGACGCCGGGTTTGGTAGGGGCGCTTGGTAGTGACCCGGCACGGCGGGGGAACAAGGTGGAGCAAACGTGGCTGAAGTGATTTTCTACGAGCGTCCTGTGCCGCTCAATCGTACCGAGCACAAGGATCTGCGCCTGAAGGGCGTGCCCAACATGAAGTTCGCGATGAACGCGCATTCCGTGCCGCTGACCGGCGTGGAGTTCGGCGTGGCGGCGCGCGATCTGATGATCGTGTTCGCCGGCAATGACCTGGAGAGCGCCGGTCCGGTGGCGATGCTCGGTTTGCGCGAGAACGAGAACCTGTACGTCGATGCCGAGGGCCAGTGGGCCACCAACATCTACATCCCGGCCTTCGTGCGCCGCTATCCGTTCATCCTGGCCGAGAAGCCGGCCGGGCAGGAAGGCGACGACTTCACCGTGTTCCTCGACGAGCACTACGAAGGCTTCAACGGCGACGAGGGCGAGCGCCTGTTCAAGGAAGACGGCACCGACAGCGAGATGCTGACGCGCGCGGTGGGCTTCCTCGGCGATTTCCAGCAGAACGTCACCCGTACCAAGTGGTTCATGGAGCAGCTGCGCAAGCACGACCTGCTCGAGCCGCGCAACGTGAGCCTGCAGAAGAAGGGGCAGGACGGTCAGGAAGGCAAGTCGATCAACCTCAATGGCCTGTTCGTGGTCAACGAGGACAAGCTGCGCAAGCTGGACGAGAAGGTCGCCCACGAGTTCCTGCGTGAGGGCGTGTTCGGCTGGATCTATGCGCACCTGTTGTCGCTGGGCAATCTGGAGCGCCTGGCGCAGCGTCTGGACGCACGCGAGCAGGCGGAAGCCGCCGCCAGCACCAGCAAGAACTGAGGCGGACCTCCCGTCGCATGAAAAAGCCGCCTTCGGGCGGCTTTTTCATGCGACGGGAAACGCGGGGAGGTTCCGCTCTTCTCTCGCTCCTCACTTCTCTTCACTCAATCCTCGCCCCTCACCCCACCCGCTTGGCCATGCGCAGCAGGTCGATGCCGTAGCCGGCGGATTCGTAGAGCGCGCGGGCGCGTTCGTTGCCGGGAAAGACGGCCAGGGTCAGCAATTGGCAGCGTTGCTCGCGGGCCCATTGTTCGGCATGGGCCAACAGCGCGCGGGCCACGCCGTGGCCTTCATGCGCAGGAGCCACGGCCAGATCGGCGACGTGCGCGTTGCGGCGGCCGCTGAAGAAATCCTCGGTGCGCTGCAGGCGCATGAAGCCGAGCTTTTCGCCCTGTGCATCCTCGGCCACGAACAGCCGGCTGTTGCCGGGCGGGTCGTCGAGATGGCGGGCCAGGTCACGGCGGATGCCGGCAATGCATTCGTCGCGGCGGCGCCACGGCGGCAGGGTGAAGGCGGTGAAGCGTGGCAGCAGCGACAGGATGAAGTCGTCGTCGTCGTCGGCCAGGCGGATCAGCAAGGGCAGCTCGGTCATGGTGGCGGAGCGTGGCACGGGCGCGCCGGTGGTGCCATCCCCTGCGTGCGGCATCGGCAGGAGCCCGCTCGCGGGCGATGCCTTTTGCCTCAAACCCCAGACCTCAAGAGCTTTCTCCCGTCTTCTCCTTCGCGGGCCAGGCCTGGGCCGGGGTGGTTCGGGCAGGCATGTATATTCGAGGGTTGCTGCAAGTCATCACGCAAGGATCCCCTCACATGTCGACCACCACCCGTTGCCTGCGCCTGCGTTCCAAGGGGCATGACCTGTTCGAGCGGGGGATGCGGGCGATCCGGGAGGAGTTGAAGCTGGAGCCGGGGTTTCCGCCCGAGGTCGAGGCGGCTGCGGCGCTTGCCGCGAGCCGGCCGCGGCTGCCGGAGCTGGATCGTACCGATTTGCCGTTGGTGACGATCGATCCGCCGGGGTCGATGGATCTGGATCAGGCCATGCACGTGGAGCGGCGCGATGACGGTCATCGCGTCTACTACGCGATCGCCGACGTGGCCGCCTTCGTCGAGGCCGGCGATCCGGTGGATCTGGAGGCGAATCGTCGCGGCGAAACCCTGTATGGCGCCGACGAGAAGATTCCGCTGCATCCGCCGGTGCTGTCCGAGGATGCGGCTTCGCTGCTGCCCGACCAGGTACGACCGGCATTGCTGTGGACGGTCGATCTGGATGGCCAGGGCGCGATCGCCGGCATCGACGTGCGGCGTGCCCGCGTGCGCAGTCGTGCCCGTTTCGACTATGCCGGCGTGCAGCAGCAGATCGATGCCGGCACGGCCGATCCGATGTGGGCGGTGCTGGGCGAGATCGGCGAGCGCCGCAAGCAGCAGGAGCAGGCCCGCGGCGGTACCAGCCTGCCGCTGCCCGAGCAGGAGCTGAGGGTGGAAAACGGGCGCTGGACGCTGGATTTCCGCGCACGGCTGCCGATCGAGGACTGGAACGAGCAGATCTCGCTGCTGGTCGGCATGGCTGCGGCACAGCTGATGCTGCGCGCGCGTTTCGGCCTGTTGCGCACCCTGCCACCGCCACCGCCCGAAGCGCTGCAGCGACTGCGCATCACCGCGCGCGGCCTGGGCATCGCCTGGCCGGCGCAGCAGGATTACCCGGCCTTCATCCGTTCGCTGGATCCCGCGAAAGGCAGCCACGTGGCGATGCTGACCGCCTGCACCACGGTGCTGCGCGGCGCCGGCTACGCAGTGTTCGATGGCAGCTTGCCCGAGCAGCCCCGGCAGTGGGCGCTGGCGGCGGTCTATACCCATGCCACCGCGCCGTTGCGGCGGCTGGTTGATCGCTACACCGGCGAGATCTGCGTGGCCTTGTGTGCCGGCCAGCCGGTGCCGGACTGGGTGCAGGCGGCATTGCCGGGCCTGCCGGCCACGATGCAGTCCTCCGGGCGTCGCGCCAGCCAGTACGAACGGGCGGTGCTGGATCTGGCCGAGGCGGCGATGCTGTCGTCGCGGGTCGGCGAGCACTTCGAGGGCGCGATCGTCGAGGTGGCCGCCAACACGCCGACCCGCGGCATGGTGATGGTGCGCGATCCGGCGGTCGAGGCCGGCGTGTCGGCGGCGACGGCGTTGCCGTTGGGCGCGGATGTCAGGGTGACCCTGGTCGAGGCCGATCCGCTCCGGCGCAGCGTGCGTTTCGAGCTGGCCGGCTGATCAGCGCGCGGCGGTTTCCTGCCGGATCGCCCGCGAAAAATCCTCCGCCGTGCTGTGGCGGGCGCGATCGGTGATCCGCGCACGCTGCTCCTGCACGTCCAGCGGCTGCGTGTCGTCCAGCGCGCCGATCTTGCGCAGGTAACCCGGCAGGTAGCCGGTCAGCAGCAGGCGGATGTCGCGGTGCAGGCCCGGCACGATCCGGCGTGCCATGCGATGGACGATGGTGGTGCAGTTGGAGGTGAGCGTGTTGTAGAAGCGCGGCCGCTTGGCCAGCGCGTTGGCGGCATCGACGTAGGAGACGAACAGCGCACGCATCGCGGCGGGGTCCATGTGCAGTGGATAGAGGTAATCGTCCTCGCCGCGCACGTTGGTGCGCACGCGGATGATGTCGCGCTCCTCGGCGGCCACCAGGGCCAGCTCGAACTGCTTGAAGAAGCCGCCGACCGGCGAATACTGCTCGCCGCGCTCGCGGCGGATCTCCACCGAGAACACCACGTGGCTGCCGTCCGCGAAGCCGAACGAGATCATCGCGTGGGCGATCGCCCGGCTGCCCCAGTACGACAGCACCGCGTCGGCCGAGACGAGCTGGTCCAGATCGTAGCGGCGGCTGTGCCAGCGGGCGTCGTAGTCGTCGTCGCTGCGCCAATGGAAATCGCGAACGTTGTCGAGCACCACCTGATGCCCCTGCACCGTGCCGGTGAGCGGGCGCGCGACGTCGTCGGCCCACTCGCGCTGGTTGGACGGCTCGATGCCACTCCACCACAGCAGGAGCAGGGCGAACGCGGCGGCATGGCCCAGCGTGGCGGGGAAGCGGCCTCGCCAGGTGGCGACGGTGCCGAGGATGGCCAGCGCGGCCCAGACCGCGCACGCCGCGACCCGCAGGATCGCGCAGCCAGGCCACTGGTACGCCAGCGCGATCGTGCCCCAGATGCCCGAAAGCAGGACCAGCACGGCCAGCAGGCGTGCGCTCAGGCGGCCCTTCTTGGCCGCAGGTGTGGTTTTGCTCATGTCGCCAGCGTGCCGTCTCGCGCATGGCCGGGCAAGCATGTGCGGCGCCGCTCCGCGTATGAATAACGGGGTCAGGTTCACTTCCGCCGAAGTGAACCTGACCCCGTTATTGTCCCGCATGCCCGCGGTTCGAAGCCGCTGCATGACCGGGCAGCCGCACCGCCATGACGAAGTTTTCCGGGGTTCCCTACAATGCCCGGCATGGAACAGCGGGGACTTTCTTGCGTCGGATGGTGGCCTGGCGGGATCGCGCGCGGCGTGGTCGTGCTGGCTTTGCTGTGCCTGCAGGCTTGCGCCATGGTCGGGGTCAGCAACGTCAAGCCGCACGATTTCGCCAACGAACAGCGTGCCGACGTGATCGGCGCTGGGCGGCTCAGCGACAGCACGGTGCAGTCATTGAACGTGGTGGCGCTGGATGACGACAGTTGCCGGGAGGCGTTCAGCGCCTGCGTGGACACCATCGGGCACTCGACCGGCCTGAACGACGAGCAGCGGCTGTCGACACTGTCCGAGCTGTGGCTGGACCGGGCCATCGCCACGGACCGGGCCCGGCATGGCGAGCCGATGTCGCCGGTCACGCTGGATGCCTACCTGCAGTCGGCCCGCTACTCGTATGCCTACCTGTTCCACACCGCGCGTCCGCCCAGCGCGCGTGCGTTCGACCGGCGCCAGGTCCATGTCATCGGCTTCTACGACTATGCCGTGCAACGCGCGGTGAGCCGCTTCTTCGAGACCTTGCCGCAACTGGGCACGCAATGGACGCAGACTGAACTGGCCGGCTGGACCGTGCTGCGTCCGTGGAGCGACCTGCATCTGGCCAACGGCGCCAGCGTGCCGGCCGAACTGATTCCGGCCGCGGAACTGCGTTTCCACGGCGTGCGCAATGTCTACCGCCGCGACGGTTTCGGTTCGGATTTCGTCGCGGTGGCACCCCCGGCGGCGGCTGATGCCGAGGTGCCCTGGCGTGATCCGGGCTATGTCTCGATGACCGCCGCCTTGGTGTTCGGCGGTGAGACGCTGGACGAGGTGCTGGCCACGCGCCAGGTGCAGTTGGTGGCACGCGACCCCTATCGCGATGACAGCGTCACCATGGGCGGCCGCTCGGTGCCGATGGGTGCCAATTTCACCGCAGCCTATGGCGTGTGGCTGGCCCGTTCGGGCTTCGCCAGCCAGTCGATCCGCTCGCTGCTGGGCCGTGAGGGCGGCATCCAGACCCCGCGCGTACTGTTGATGCAGCCTTATGACCCGAACCGCCGTGTGGTGGTGATGCTGCACGGCCTGGCCAGCAGCCCGGAGGCCTGGATCAACGTGGCCAATGAGGTGATGGGTGACGAGGAACTGCGTCGCCATTACCAGATCTGGGAGGTCTACTACCCCACCAACGCGCCGGTGGCGGTGAACCTGGCCAACATCCGCAAGGCGTTGGACGCCACCTTGCAACATTACGATCCGACCGGCACGGCGCGGGCCTCGCAGCACATGGTGCTGGTCGGCCACAGCATGGGCGGGGTGATCGCACGCCTGCTGGTGTCCTCCAGCGGCGACCGCCTGTGGAGCCTGGTGCCGCAGCAGGCGAAGCTGTCGGCGGCAAGGCGTGCGCGCTTCCGCGAGCGGTTGTCACGCTACCTGCAGTTCACGCCGATGCCGCAGGTTGACCGCGCGGTGTTTCTCGCCTCGCCGCATCGCGGCACGCCGTACGCGCAGAACCGGCTGGCGCGCTGGATCGGCAACCTGATCCGGCTGCCGGTGGGCGTGCTGAAGGAGGTGGCCAGCCTCACCGAACTGGTCGACAACGACGGTGATGGCGGCAACACCGCGCCGCTGTTGCGCATCCCCAACAGCATCGACAATCTCAGCGATGCCGACCCGTTCATCGTCGCCTCTGCCGGGCTGCCGATCTCGCCGCAGGTGCACTACCACTCCATCGTCGGCTTCTACAAATCCGACGGGCCACTGCAGGACAGCAGCGACGGCGTGGTGCCCTACCGCAGCGCGCATCTGGATGGCGCCGACTCGGAACTGGTGGTGCCGTCCTGGCACAGCGTGCAGGAAACCCCGGCGGCCATCCTCGAACTGCGGCGGATCCTGCGCGTGCAGATGGCTGCGGAAGGCCAGCCGGCTGCGTAGGGCGGGCAGTGCCCGCGCATGCCGCCTGCCTTGTCGGGCAGTGCCAGACCTACGGGCTGCCGGTTGCCGGATCCTGTTCCTGCAGCCGTTCCGCCAGCCAGTCGGCGAACACCCGCACCCGCTGTGACAGGTGGCGGCGGTGCGGGTAAAGCAGGGTCATCGGCAAGGGCGCGGCGCGGTGGTTCGGCATCACCTCGACCAGTTCGCCGGCACGCAGGTGGCGCTGCACGTCGAAGGCGGGAATCTGGATCAGACCCAAGCCGGCCAAACAGCAGGCGATGCTGCCTTCGGCGCTGTTGACGGTGACCCGGCCGCGCATCGGCAGCGTGCGGGTGCTGTCGTTCTCCTGCCATTCCCAGGGTTCGACCCGGCCGCTGGAGGGGGAGGCGTAGGTCACTGCCCAGTGCCGATTCAGTTCGTCCGGTGATCGTGGCGTGCCGTGCTGCTGCAGGTAGGCGGGGCTGGCGACATTGATCAACGCCAACCGGCCGATCGGGCGGGCCACCAGTGCCGAGTCGTCGAGTTCGCCGACCCGCAGCACGCAGTCCACGCCTTCCTCGACCAGATTGACCGGGCGGTCGGTCATGCCCAGCTCGATGTCGATGCCGGGAAAGTTCTCCAGGAAGGCCGGCAGGGCCGGTGCCACGATCAGCCGGCCGATGCGCCCCGGCACGTCAACTTTCAGCCGGCCGGATGCTCTGGCATCACTTTGGAGGAACAGGTTCTCGGTTTCCTCGACGTCGGCGAGCAGGCGCAGGCAGCGCTCGTGGAACGCGATGCCGTCGAGTGTGGGCGCGACCTTGCGCGTAGTGCGATGGAGCAATCGTGCGCCGATGCGGTTCTCCAGTTCGATCACCGCCGCCGACACCGATGAGCGAGGCAGGCCCAGTGATTCCGCGGCGCGGGTGAAGCTGGCGCACTGCACCACTCGGACGAAGATGTTCAGGCGATCGATGCGATCCATGGCTTCCGATTGTCCTTGATGGCTGACATATCTTGTCAGATCGAGCGTCTTTATCGCTGAAATTCACACGATATCGTTGCACCCCGCAGGAGGCGTGGGGACATCGCAAGCAACAAGCAAAGGAGTGGCAAAACATGATCGACCATTCGATTCACGGCAAAACCGTCATCGTCGCCGGTGGCGCCAAGAACCTCGGCGGCCTGGTGGCCCGCGACCTGGCTGCGCATGGCGCCCGCGCGATCGCCATCCACTACAACAGCGAGGCCAGCCGCGCCGATGCCGAGGCGACGATGGCGATGGTGCGGGCTGCCGGTGCCAAGGCGGAGGCGTTCCAGGCCGACCTGACCACGGCCGGCGCGATGGCAAAGCTGTTCGCCGACGTGGTGGCGACGTTCGGCCGGCCTGACATCGCGATCAACACCGTCGGCAAGGTGCTGAAGAAGCCGGTGACCGAGATCAGCGAGGCCGAGTACGACGAGATGACCGCGGTCAACGCCAAGGCGGCGTTCTTCTTCCTCAAGGAAGCCGGTCGCCACCTCAACGACCACGGCAAGATCTGCACCCTGGTGACCTCGCTGCTCGGTGCCTACACGCCGTTCTATGCCGCCTACGCCGGCACCAAGGCACCGGTGGAGCATTTCACCCGCGCCGCCTCGAAGGAGTTCGGCGAGCGCGGCATCTCGGTGACCGCGATCGGCCCTGGCCCGATGGACACGCCGTTCTTCTATCCGGCCGAAGGCGACGATGCGGTGGCCTATCACAAGTCCGCCGCCGCGCTGTCGAAGTTCTCGCGCACGGGCCTGACCGACATTCGCGACATCGTGCCGTGGATCCGCCTGCTGGTGTCCGATGGCTGGTGGATGACCGGCCAGACCATCCTGGTCAATGGCGGCTACACCACCAAGTAGCCACCCGGTGTTTGCCGGTGGCCGGATCAGGCCGCCGGCAAGGCTGCCTGCCCGATCCAGCCCGTGTCCATGCGCTCGACCAGCGCCAGCCGTTCCGCGGCCAGGGATTCGTGGTCGCGGAAGGCGGTGGCCTGCAGCGGGAAGAACTGCAGCGAGTGCAGGCCGATGCAATCGAAGGCGGCCTTCAGATAGGGCATCAGGAAGTCCGGTTGGCGGGCTTTCTCGCCGGTGAACACGCCGCCGGAGGCGATGCCGATGTAGACCGGCTTGTCCTGCAGCAGGCCGATCTTGCCGCCTTCCGCGGTGGCGCCGATCGAGCGGCCCATGCGCAGGATCTGGTCGATCCAGGCCTTGAACGCCGAGGGCACGGTGAAGTTGTTCATCGGCGTGCCGATGACCAGTGCGTCGGCAGCCTCGATCTCGCGGATCAGCTGTTCGGAGAGGTCGTTGGCCTGCGTTGTCACCGCCGCGCCCGGCGAGGACAGTGCCTCGGCGTAGTCGGCCTGCGGATGGGGCAGCGGGTCGCGACCGAGGTCGCGGCGCACCACGCGGGCATGCGGCAACAGGGTGGACAGCCGGGCCAGCAGGCCGGCCGAGAGCTGGCGGCTGTGCGAGGTCTCGCGGGGGCTGCAGTCGATGTGCAGGATCTGCATGAGGTGTGCTCCGTGGGGACGGTGGATTACTGGCGCATTCCGATCGCCAGCCGGTTGAAGGCGCTCATCAGGGCGATGGCGAAGGTGAGGTCGGAGATCTCGACTTCGCTGAAGTGCGTCTTGAGCGGCTCGTAGTCGGCGTCGGCGGCATGGGTCCGGTCGACGTGGGTCAGCGATTCGGTCCAGGCCAGCGCGGCGCGTTCGCGTTCGTCGAACTGCTCGCTGACGTGCCAGCCGGCCAGGCTGTCCAGCTTGGCCTCGCTCACGCCGTCGGCACGCAATGCCTTGGCATGCATCTCCAGGCAGAAGGCGCAGCCGTTGATCTGCGAGATGCGCAGCCAGACCAGCTCGATCAGCGATTTGCCCAGCGGGCTTTTGGCCAGCGCGGCCTTGGTCGCGGCAAACCCGCGGTAAGCCTCGGCGGACAGCTGGTAGTAGGGCAGGCGTTTGGGTGCATTCATGGGGAAACCTCGGTGGATGTGGCGGCAGCCAGCGGCTGGCGGAAATGCAGGCCCTGGGCCAGCAGGCCCTGGCGGAAATAGAAGCGTTGCCCCAGCGCGTTGGCCAGCGCGGTATCGAGCACGAGCTGGGCGCAGTCCTGCCGGCGCGCTTCCTCGCGCAGGGCGTCGATCAGCCGAGCGCCAAGGCCATGGCCGCGGGCAGCGGCGGCGGTCACCAGGTCGTCGATGTACAGGAAGCGTCCGTACAGCAGGTTTTCCTGCACGCGCCAGCCGGCCAGCGCCATCACCTCGTCGCCTCGCCAGGCGGCCAGCAGGTGGTAGCCCTGTGCTTGCTGGCGGCGAATGCGGGCGATGAAGCTGGCGGCATCGGCCAGATGCGGGCGCAGCTCGCGCATCACCGGGAAGCTGGCGAGGCAGTCACGGTCGTCGTGGATCGGGCGCAGCGAGATGTCGGTCATGGGATCTGCCTGTTGCGAGGCGATCAATCTAGGGTGACCATGTCCCATTCATAAGGTGCAAGATCTGCACGAATGAATGGGACATCAGCGATGGACCTGCAACAGTTCGAGCCCGACCGTGCGCTGGGCATGCCGGTTTACCTGCAGTTGTACCGCCGCTATCGCGAGGCGATTGCCGCCGGCAAGCTGCACCCCGGTGATCGCGTGCCGTCGGTGCGCAGCCTGGCCAGCGCGCTCAACCTGGCGCGCGGCACGGTGGAGGCGGCCTATCAGTTGCTGGTCAGCGAAGGCTGGTTCCTCGCGCGCGGCGCGGCCGGAACGGTGGTCTCGCCGCGACTGGCGCGGTTGCCGGATGCTGCTGGCGCCGCACGGCTGGCCGTGGTGGCGGAGACGGGCAGGCCGCGCTCATTCGAGCAAGGAGGACGACCGTTCCAGCTCGGCTTGCCGGCGCTGGATGCCTTTCCGCGCAAGACCTGGGCGCGACTGGCCGGGCACGACCTGCGCATGCTGGCCGGGGCGGCAATGTTCTCTCCCGATGCCGCTGGCTACCTGCCGCTGCGGCAGGCCATCGCCACCTATCTGGGCATCTCGCGCGGCATCGCCTGTTCGCACGAGCAGGTGTTCGTGACGGCGGGATATCGCGGTGCGCTTGATCTGGTCTGCCGCGGCGTGCTGCATGCGGGCGACAGCGGCTGGCATGAGGATCCGGGATACCTCTTCGCCCGCCAGTTCCTGCAGCGCTCCGGCATGCGGCTGGCGCCGGTGCCGGTCGATGACGAGGGCCTGCAGGTGGCGCAGGGATGCCGTCGTGCGGGCGACGCGCGCTTCGCGGTGGTCACTCCCACGCACCAGAGTCCGACCGGCGTGGCGATGTCGCTGCCGCGCCGGCTGGAGTTGCTGGAGTGGGCCGGCAGCCGGGGCGCGTGGATCATCGAGGACGATTACGACAGCGAGTTCCGCTACCACGGCCGGCCGCTGCCGGCGCTGAAGAGCCTGGACCGTGACGGCCGCGTGCTCTACACCGGCACTTTCAGCAAGGTGCTGTTTCCCGGCCTGCGGCTGGCCTATCTGGTGGTGCCGGCCGCGCAGGTGGAACGCTTCCACGCGGTGGCGGAGCATCTGCCCGGCCCCGGTTCGATCCTGCCGCAGGCGAGCGTTGCCGGGTTCATGCAGCAAGGCCATTTCGCCCGCCATCTGCGCCGGATGCGCGCGCTGTATGCCGAGCGCCGTGGTTATCTGGTCGATGCGCTGGCCGGGGTTTGCGGCGCGCGGCTGCAGGTGCAGCCACAGGCCGGCGGCATCCATGTGCTGGCCCGCCTGGACGGGCGCCAGGATGATCGCCCGCTGGCCGCCGCCGCGCAGGCCGCCGGGCTCGATGTGCAGCCGCTGAGCGCATGGCGGATGCGCCGCTCCACCCGGGGCGGTCTGCTGATGGGCTTTGCCAACTTCGCCACGGCAGAAGCCGCGCTGGCGGCCGTGCGGCGATTGGAGGCCGTGCTGGCGACGACCGGCTGAGCGCGGCCGTGCCGACACGGTGGACATGCCCTCCGTGCTGAAAACCACGACGGCCCGCGCGGGTGAATGAGGTGCGCGCGGGACGCGCAGTATCCACCGCGCAGCCCAGGCCTCAATCGCCGATGACGATGGAGGCGGAGTTGTCGACGCCGAGCGGGGACTTGGGCATGAAATCCAGCTGGAAGGGCCGCTGGAAGGCGCCCTTGGTGTGCCAATCCTGGATCTTCGGCGGACGCTCCCCGTCGCCGTTTCTCAGGGTTGCCTCGACGGTGTAGCGGCCGATCGGGATGTCCTCGATCTGGTAGGGATCGACCCAGTAGTGGTCGCCCAGCCGGAGATGCAGGGTCTTGCCCGTGGAGCCGTCGATCAGCGGCCCGTCGGGAGTCAGGGTCAGCGTGATGTCTTCCAGGCCGCCGTCGAAGTCGATGCCCAGGCTGAGCTGGATGAAGCCGCCGTAATAGCCGTATTCGTTGCCCGGGGTGCGTCCTTCCAGCTTCCAGACGAAGTTGCGCACGGCGCCTTCGTCGCTGAAGGTGTCGGTGTTGTCCGGCTGCAGGTTCAGCGTGTAGGTCTTTCCGTGGTAGTTCCGGGTGATGGATGCCTTGGCGTCCCAGGCACCCGGCTGTGCCTTGATGCGGTAACTGCCGTCCTTGCCGGTGGTGCCACGCAGGTAGGAGGCACGGAACAGCCGGCTTTCCAGCAGTACCGCTGCGCCGACGACGGGTTCGTTGCGCGTGTCGAGGACGATGCCGGTGACCTGGCCTGGCTCGGTGGCCAGCGCCTCGCCGGCATGCGTGCCGCAGGCGCAGAGCATGAGGGTGGCCAGGGGCAGCGTGCAGAGGAGCGGGAGAGGATGGAAGCGCATGAGAGGTTCTCGGTGGATGGGGGTTGGGTGGCGACCTGCGTGACGCTGCGGGGTGGCCTGTCCCGTTCACGGCGAAATGCCGCCGGATCCGGCCGGCGGCATGCGGTGGCTTCGGCATGTTGCCGCCGCCCGCATCCGCGGCGGGCGGCGGCGCTTTCCACCAGCCTTACAGGTCGACGCCGAAGCCGACGCCCGCCGAATGCTCGCTGCCGCTGAAGGCGCCGCTGAGCGAGAACGAGGCGCGGCCGAAGCGCTTGCCGTAGCCGATCGACAGGCCGTGTTCACCGCCCTGGAAGCCGGCGCCGATCGCGATGCGCCCCCGCTCGCTCTGGCTGCCGGCGGCATTGATCGCCATGTTCAGCATGGCCGAGCTCATCGCGCCGGTGCGGTCGATGCGACGGTTCTGCTGATGCAGCCGGCGATCGACGTTGCTGAAGCGGTCCTCCAGCGACGTGACGCGGCTGTCGAGTGCGCCGGCATCGAAGCCGATCAGTTTGCGGACCTCGGTGTCGGTGTAGGCGTTGGCGGCTTGGAGCGTGGCGGCGTCGCCATGGTCCATGTCGCCGCGGATCGCTTCCTCACGGGTATCGGTGTAGGCCGCCGCCTCGACGCGTGTCGCGGTGTCGCCGGCACCGGAGACCTCGGTGGCGATATCGCGCACCTGCCCTTCATCCAGCCCGCCCTGCCCACTGCCGGCGGGGCCTTGCGGTCCGCGCGGACCTTGCGGGCCGGCCGGGCCCCGCGGACCTTCGGGGCCCTGTGCGCCCGGCGTGCCGCTGCCGCCGGGGGCGGCTTCGAGGCTGGTGACGCGCCCGTCGAGGCCGCTCAGTGCGTTGTCCACCGCGTCGAAGGCGTCGCCGACGTTGTCATGGCTGCCGCCCTGGATCACGTAGGTCGGTGCCGTCCATGCGCCGTTGGCAAAGGCTGCGCCGCCGCCGAAGATGGTGGCCACGTTGCTTCCCATGTCGTACAGCTGCGCCAGGTTGACCGCGTCGGTGGCGGCGGTGCCGGCGGCCACGTTCACCAGGCGGCGCTCGTTGCCGGTGTCGCCGAACGAGACCGTGTCAGCCTCGGTGGCGGCCGACTGCGCGCCGATCGCCACGGCGTTGGTGGCGTCGGCCGTGACCAAGGCCTTGCTGCCGATCGCGATGCTGCTGGTGGCCACGGAGCCGGTGCCACCGTCGGCCAGCACCGAAGCCTCGCGGCCGATGGCGATGGCTTCGTAGCCGGTGGCGTCGGCACCCATGCCGATCGCCAGGCTCTGGTCGCCGATGGCCTGCGATTCGTGGCCGATGGCACTGCTGCGCACGCCGCTGGCGGTATTGCCGTAGCCGAATGCATTGCTGCGCTCGCCATCGGCGGTGTTCTGGGCACCGATGGCGCTGGCACCGGCGCCACTGGCCGTGTTGTTGGCGCCGAAGGCATTGCTGGTGGTTCCGCTGGCGACGCTGACGCGGCCGACCGCGGTGGCGTTGTTGGCGGAGGCCTCGCTCTGGTAGCCGAAGGCGCTGGCCTGGGTGCCGCCGGCTTCATTGCCGTATCCCACGGCCGATGCATTGCTGCCGGAGGCGATGTTGCTGCCACCGAAGGCCACGCTGCGCGAGCCGCTGGCGGTGTTGTAGTGGCCGAAGGCGCTGGCATCCTGGGCGCTGGCGGTGTTCTGCCAGCCGACCGCACTGGTGCCGGAGGCGGTGCTCTTGTTGCTGCTGCCCACGGCGCTGCTGCCGCTGCCCTGCGCGGTGTTGGCCGAGCCGATGGCGGTACCGTTCAGGCCTTCGGCCGTGTTGTTGTGGCCGAAGGCCGATGCGTACACGCCGTCCGTGCTGTTGCCGTCGCCGACCGCGCTGCTGTAGTCGCCGCTGGCGGTGTTGCGGTTGCCGATGGCGGTGCTGCTCAGGCCACGTGCGATGTTCTCCCGGCCCACTGCCGTGCTGTGCTCCGCGCTGGCGTTGTTGCCCTCGCCGTAGGCGCTGGCATCGGCGGCGCAGGTGGTGTTGGCGTCGCCCTGCTCGTTGCCCTGGGTGCGATCGGTGGCGGTGATCTGCTCCCAGGTCTGCGTGGTGGCGTTGAACGTCCAGCATGCGGGGCCGGCGGAATCGGCCCTGGCCGGCGTGGCGAGGGCCAGGCCGACGGCAAGGGCGAGGGCGAGCGGGGCGAGTTTGGCGGCGTGCGGGATGCTGTGCTGCTGCATGGTCTTCTCCGGATGGGATGCGTGATTGGCTGGGTGGCACGCCGCCCGTGTGGCGGGCGGCATGCATGCGATGTCTGGCCGGCATGGCTGCCGACTTTCCCAATCACGTGAACCGGTGGAGAAAACTGACAGGGGCAAAACGGATGCGTTTGGCACTCCGTTCCTGATGTGCCTGATTGCTTCGGAAGGGGAGGCAGGCATGCATGGCGGCGACCGCTTCCGGCACGCAAAGCGGCAGCAGGAGCTGACCGTTGCCAGTCGCCTGCCGGAGGCAGGGAAAGGGCGTCAATGTCTGGAGAACGAGGCTTCGCCGGTCAGGCCGGAGGCGCGCCCTTCGGGCTCGAAATCGAGAGTGAAGGATTGGTTCCTCCTGTTCAGGCGGGCATGGCCCTCGATCACTGCGGGAACGCCGGGGCTGGCAACGGCCTGCAGCTTCGGGTCGGCGCTGTCGCGCAGCGAGACCCGCACGCGCCCCTGTTCCACGGTGAAGCGGCCGTGCAACACGCCGTCACGGATGCTGGTGTTCCTGACTTTGATCGTGTTGCGGACGGGGTGGTCGAAGTCCTCGATGCTGATCGTGCATTTCCACTTCAGCTTGTAGTCGCCGATGCTGCCGGAGTCGCATCGGGACACGGCGGTATCCGCTGGCAATTCGCAGCCGCTGACGGCAAGGCCGACGCAGGCGATGGTGACGAGGCGTGCCAGCAGGCCGGGCGTGCGTGCGGTGACGGGAAGGGGAAATGTCCGGTGCGACATCGGTGTGCTCTCCGTGGGGGTCGGGTGCTCGATGGCCGATGAGGCGCAAGTGCGGCTTGCGTGACCTCGGCGGGAAATCCGGCCGGCGATCCATGGCCGGCCGCACCGGATGTTCCCGGCACTGCATCCACGCGATCCGCGCGCGTGGACTGACAGGTGCGCGTGCGGGCCCTGCACGGGAATTCCCGGCCGCCGGCACGGCCTGCTTGTGCGGAAATCGAATGGCAGGCGCGCCTGCCGGGGCGGCGGGGCCTTCTACGGCAGCGCGAGACAGCGGCTCTTGCCGGGCGTGGCGAGGCATTCCTTCAGCGGCGATTGCCGTGCGAAGTCGCCGAGGCGGGTGAGCAGGTCATCGTGCATGGCGGCATCGTGGCGGATGTCCGCCAGCAGCAGTGACAACATCCACGGGCGCATCCATTCGCGCTGCCCATTCGGCGCGTACTTCGCGCGCAGGCTGTCCAGGACTGCCGCGGCAGCGGCGTGGTCGCCGGTTTCCATCAGCCATTCCGCACGGGCCTGCAGATAGGGCAGGGGAGCATCGAGCGTGTCCGGTGGCGCGCAGGCCTGCAAGGTTTGCCCGGCGGCCGCATGATCGCCATGGCGCAACTGTGCCGATGCCTGCAGGCCGCAGACCTTGAACGCATCCGGGTGCTGCTGCCGGCCGTTGGCGGCCAGCACCTTGTGGCTGGAGGACAGGGCGTCGAGTGCAAGTGCATGCCGGCCGCTTGCGGTGGCGACATAGGCCAGGCCGGACGCGCAGCGCTCGATGGCCAGCTGGTTGTCGTCCAGCTCGCGCAGCAGCGCCATGCCTTGTTCGAAGGCCTCCAGCGCCGGCGCGATCCGGCCGCGCCGCCGCAGAACTTCGCCGAGGCTGCAGCGGGACATGCCGCGCAGCATGAGTGGATGCTGCAGCGAACGGTCGGCAATCGTGATCGATTCGCGCGCCAGCGCTTCGGCACGGTCGAGCATTCCCGACTGGAGGAATGTTTCGGTGACATCGCTCAGGGTGAACGCAAGCCCGCCCCCGTCGGGACCGTAGATCAAGCGCGCGATGCGCAGGCGCTCCTCCTGGATGGGCAGGCGCAGCGCCGGATCCCGGCCCGGTCCCGCCAATGCGATGGCGAGGCCGTTGAGTGCGTTGATGTGGCGAATCGAGTCCTTCAATTCGCTGTTTTCGATCTCGGTGACCAGCTTGCGGAAGGCCTTCTCGGCGGCGCTCCGGTCGTTGTGGAGCAGCGCTTCCGCGTACGAGATGCGGGCGCGGAAGGATTCGTTGGGCGGCGCGTCCCAGAGTTTGTTCAACTCCACCGCCTCGCGGCTGTGGAACAGCATTGCCGCGTGATCGCCGGCGCGCCTGGCGTGGCGGGCCAGTTCCCAGTGCGTGCGCGACAACTCGCCGGGCGCTTCATCCTTGTGCGGTTCGAGCAATGCCAGCGCGCTGCGGAGATCGGCCAGCGAGTTGTCGTAGTCGTCCAGGTTGAAACGCACCGTGCCGGTGAGCAGCAGAACGTCGGCGGCGGTCAGCGGTTCGCCGGCCAGCGGGGCGCCGCGGGCGGCTGCGGCCGCGGCGGCCATGATGTCGCCGACGCGGGCGTTGCCGCCGTCATCGGCACGCGTGGTGATGAGCATGTTGCCCAGAAAATCGCGCACGGCCTCGGCGCGGTGTGCGCGCTGGCGCGCTTTTTCCGTTTCCTGCCGTGCCAGCGCAGCCTGCTGTTCGGCCAGCACGGCGTGCCGCTTCGCCGCGTTCGCCTGCCACAGCGTGGCGCCGATGCCGCCGGCCAGGCTCAGCGCCAGCAGCACGCCAGCAGCGACGGCGGTGCGGTTGCGCAGGATGAACTTGCGCAGGCGGTAGCCCGGCTTCGGTTTCTGCGCCAGTACCGGGCGGCCCTCCAGCCAGCGGCGCAGGTCGTCGGCCAGTGCCTCGGCGGTGGCGTAGCGCTGTTCGGGTTCCTCGGCCAGCGCCTTGAGCAGCACCCGGTCCAGGTCGTTCTTCAACGGTACGTAGTGGCGGTGATAGGCGTTGCCGGCGTCACGCACCAGCAGCGAGGGCCGGGTGGTGTCGTTGTGCTCGGTCGCGTTCTGCGGCGCGTGGCCGGTCAGCAGGCGGTGCAACAGGGCACCCAGTCCGTAGACGTCGATCGCGGTGCTTGGCGGCGCACCGAGCAGTTGCTCGGGTGCGGAATAACCGGGGGTCAGGGCACGCCAGAGGGTCTGCGTGCGTTCGTCCTCGGCATTGGTGAACTGGCCGATGCCGAAATCCAGCAGGCGGACATGGCCACTGCCGTCGACCAGCACGTTGGATGGTTTCAGGTCGCGGTGGATCACCAGGTTGCGGTGCGCACAGGCCACCGCATCGCAGACCTGCAGATACATGCGCACGGTGGCGTGCGCGTCAGGTGCATTGGCTTCGCACCAGTGATCGATGCGTTCGCCGTCGACCAGTGGCATGGCCAGCCAGCACGTGCCGTCGTCGGCGACGCCGGAGTCGATCAGCGGGGTGATGCCGGAATGATTGAGGCGCGCCAGAATGGCCGCTTCACGCAGGAAACGGTCGCGTCCGGCCACGCCGAGTGCGCCGAGGGTGAGCACCTTGATCGCGGCTTGCTGGCGAACCATGCCCTGTTCGCTCCAGGCCCGATGGACCACGGCCATGCCGCCGCGACCGAGTTCCTCCTGCAAGGTCCAGTGGCCGAGGCGGCGGCCGGCCAGGCCGTCGTGGCCCGGATCCAGCGAGGACAGTGGTTGCAGATGCGCGGCAAGCAGTTGATCGAGGCGTTGCCGCACCGCGGCGGGAGGCGTCTGGGCAGCCAGCCATGCTTCACGTTCACCGGGTGGCAGGTCCAGCCACTGGTCGAAGAGGATGTCGGCAGCCTGCCAGTGCGCCAGTGTCTCAGAATCCATCGGCGGCCCCGGCGAGCATCGCCTGCAGGAAGGCGCGCGCGCGATCCCATTCGCGATGGATGGTGCGTTCGGAACAGTCCAGCAGGCTGGCGATCTCGGCCACGCCGAGTCCGGCGAAGTAGCGCAGTTCGACGATCTTGCGCCGTTGCGGGCTGATCGTCTCCAGTGCCTCCAGGCATTCTTCCAGCGCCAGTACATCGGTGTTGGCCAGCGGCGACTGCGGGATCTGGTCGTCGAGATGGACCATGACCTGGCCGCCACCATGCTTGCCGGCAGCGCGCCGGCGGGCGTGCTCGACCAGGATCCAGCGCATGGTCTGGGCGGACACCGCGAAGAAGTGGCTGCGGTCGGTCAGCGACAGCGGCGAGCCCTGGGTGATGCGCAGGAACAGCTCATGCACCAGCACGGTCGGCGTCAGCGTGGCCTCGTTGCCGAACAGGCGCGAATTGGCCAGCCGCAGCAGCTCGGGATACAGCGCCTCGAAAACCGCGGCCAGTTGCGCGGGTTCGCCATCGCGGGCCAGCGCCAGCAATCTGGTGATGTCCTGTTCGGACACGTGTGTCTCCCCGTTTGCGGAATCCTTGCGGGACGTGGCCACCACGCTCGCGCGTTCTTTCCCCTGCGGCCGCCCCGTCCGCCCCTTCTACCATATCGTCATGGCGGCCGCTCGCCACGGGGGTGCGGGCGATGCATTCCGGCGGAATGATGGCCGGCGTCGCAGGCGTGCCATGGAAGTTGGCATTATTTGTTCGAAAAAATGGAATTGTCGTTTCCATTTATGCCCGATTATTTGTTCCTGGGAGATGGGCATGATTCCCCCAACGCCGCTTTCCGCGGTCACCCGACGGAGTACTTCCATGAGCATCACCAGCAACGACAAGGTCGCCATCGTCACCGGCGCGTCCCGTGGCATCGGCGCGGCGATCGCGCAGCGACTGGCCCGTGACGGTTTCACCGTGGTCATCAACTACGCCGGCAACGTGGCCGAGGCCGAGGCATTGTCCGCGGCGATCGAGAAGGAAGGCGGCAAGGCGCTGACCGCGCAGGCCGACGTGTCCGATCCGCGGGCGGTCGAGCGGATGTGGGGCGCGGCGGAGGCCGCCTTCGGTGGCGTCGACGTGCTGGTCAACAACGCCGGCATCATGCGCCTGGCCACGCTGGCCGAGGGCGACGATGAACTGTTCGACCACCAGATCGCGATCAACCTGAAGGGTCCGCGCAACACCATGAAGCTGGCCGCGCAGCGCCTGCGCGACGGCGGCCGCATCATCAACCTGTCGTCCAGCGTGGTCGGCCTGTACCAGCCCACCTACGGCGTCTACGCCGCGACCAAGGCGGGCGTGGAGGCGATGACCCACGTGCTGTCGAAGGAGCTGCGTGGCCGCAACATCACCGTCAACGCGATCGCCCCGGGCCCGACCGCCACCGCGCTGTTCCTCGACGGCAAGCCGCAGGCGGTGATCGACACGCTGACCAAGCTGGCGCCGCTGGAGCGCCTGGGCCAGCCCGAGGACATCGCCAACGCGGTGGCCTTCCTCGCCGGCCCGGATGGCAGCTGGATCAACGGTCAGGTGTTGCGCGCCAACGGCGGCATCATCTGAACGCGGCACGGAACGGGAATCAGCTCATGAGCAAGCAGGTCATCCTGGTCACCGGTGCATCCAGTGGCTTCGGCCGGCTCACCGCCGAGGCACTGGGGCGCGCTGGTCACATCGTCCATGCCTCGATGCGCGATGTCGCCGGCCGCAATGCGGGCAATGCCGCCGAACTGGCGGCGATCCAGGGCAGCGATATCCGTCCGCTTGAACTGGACGTGCAGTCGGAGCCATCGGTGGACGCCGCGGTGGCGAAGATCCTTGCCGACGAAGGCCGCATCGATGTGGTGGTGCACAACGCTGGCCACATGATGTTCGGCCCGGCCGAGGCATTCACCCCGGAGCAGTTCGCGCAGCAGTACGACGTCAACGTGCTTGGTACCCAGCGGGTCAATCGCGCGGTGCTGCCGCACATGCGCCAGCGCCGCCAGGGCTTGCTGGTGTGGGTGTCCAGCTCCAGTTCGGCCGGCGGCACGCCGCCTTACCTGGCGCCTTACTTCGCGGCCAAGGCGGCGATGGATTCGCTGGCGGTGCAGTACGCCCGTGAGCTGGCACGCTGGGGCATCGAGACCAGCATCGTGGTGCCCGGAGCTTTCACCAAGGGCACCAATCACTTCGCCCATGCCGGCCATCCGGCGGACGAGGCGCGGCTGGCCGAGTACGAGGCCGGTCCCTATGCGGGTTTCGGCGAGCAGGTGCAGCAGGCCTTCGCGGCGATCGTGCCGGAAGATGCCGAGCCATCGCCGGTGGCGCGGAAGATTGCCGCCATCGTCGACCTGCCGCATGGCCAGAGGCCGTTCCGGGTGCATTACGACCCCGCCGCCGATGGTGCCGACGTGGGCTTCGCCGTGCTCGACCGGCTGCGCGAGGAGATGCTGCACCGGGTCGGCCTGTCCGATCTGCTCAAGCCGGCGTCGGCCTGAAGCAGGCGTCGGCACGGGGGGCCGGAAGCCGGTTTGCCGATGGCGCCCGCTGATCGCGCCCCTCGCAGGTTGGCCGGCGGAGGGGCGTGATCCCGAATCCCGCCCTTCGGCAGCCGAAGGGCGGTTCATCCCGGCCTGGTCAGAACACCTTGGAGAACACCCAGTACAGGCCGCCGGAGAGCAGCATGGCGGCGGGCAGGGTGAGGATCCAGGCCATGGCCAGGTTGCGCAGGGTGGACAGTTGCAGGCCGGAGCGGTTGGCGGCCATGGTGCCGGCCACGCCGGATGACAGTACGTGGGTGGTGGATACCGGCATGCCGTACATGTCGGCGGCGCCGATGGTGGCCATCGCCACCAGCTCCGCGGCGGCGCCCTGGGCGTAGGTGAGATGGGTCTTGCCGATCTTCTCGCCCACGGTGACCACGATGCGCTTCCAGCCGACCATGGTGCCCAGGCCCAGCGCGATCGCCACCGCCACCTTCACCCACAGCGGGATGAACTTGGTGGCCTGGTCCAGTTCGCCCTTGAACACGTGCAACTGCTGCATGGTCGGCTCGGACAGGGTCGGCGTACCGCTCTTCTCGATCACCCGGATCGCTTCGGAGGCCAGGTACATGTCGTTGCGCACGTTCGCCACCGAGGTCGGCGGCAGCTTCGACAGCGAGCCGTGCTCCTGCACCTGCTGGCCGATGCTTTCCGACAGCGAGGCCAGTGCCGGCACCAGCTCGGGGCCGGCCTGCTTGGTGCGCAGGTAATCGGCAATCGCCTTGCGCGCCTGCAGCACCTCGGGAGTGGCGGTGGAGGGCAGCTCCTGCAGCAATCGCGCGTCGGTGGCCTGGGCCACGGCGACGAACTGCGCGGTATGGCTGGCGGGCATCGCATGGTTCAGCGCGTAGGTCAGCGGCACGGTGCCGACCAGGATCAGCATGATCAGGCCCATGCCCTTCTGGCCGTCATTGGAGCCGTGCGCGAACGACACGCCGGTGCAGGTGAAGATCAGCAGGCCGCGGATCCACCAGGGCGGCGGCGCGTCGCCCTTGGGCTCTTCGTACAGGGCGCGGTTCTTCACCAAGGCCTTGATCGCCAGCAGCAACAGCGCGGCGCAGATGAAGCCGACGATCGGCGAGACCAGCAGCGTCTTGCCCACCGAAATGGCCTGGCCCCAATCCACGCCACTGGTGCCGGAGCGGCCGTGCATCAGCGCGTTGGCGATGCCGACGCCGATGATCGAGCCAACCAGGGTGTGCGAGGACGAGGCGGGCAGGCCCAGCCACCAGGTGCCGAGGTTCCAGATGATCGCCGCGATCAGCAGCGCGAACACCATGGCGAAGCCGGCGCCGGAGCCGACCTGCAGGATCAGTTCCACCGGCAGCAGCGAGATGATGCCGAAGGCCACCACGCCGCTGGAGGTCAGCACGCCGAGGAAGTTGAACAGGCCCGACCAGATCACCGCGATGTTCGGCGGCAGCGAGTGGGTGTAGATCACCGTGGCCACCGCGTTGGCGGTGTCGTGGAAACCGTTGACGAATTCGAAGCCCAGCGCGATCAGCAGGGCCACGCCGAGCAGGATGAATGAGGCGTAGCCGGTGGCGCTGACCGCGCCTTGCCCCATGTCGCTGATCAGGCTCCAGGCCACGTAGGCCAGGCCGGCGGTCAGCAGGCCGACGAAGACCACGATGGTGGCGAGGCTGTTGGGGCGGTCCAGTTTGGGGCGGTGCGGAGCTGCTGCCGCCGCGGAGCTCTGGCCGGGCAGGGTGGCTGTTGCGTTTGGCACGACAATCTACCTTGGTTGACGCCCCCGGCGGGCAAGGTAGTGGTGTCAGGTGACGATCCCGTGACGCGCGGAGAGGAGCGCCATTCGCCAGGTGTCGCGAGCCTGGCATGCGCAGGGCGGGATGATCCCGCCCTGCGGCTTGCGCGGCCGGCAGGATGTGGCTGCCGGTCGCATGGTGTTGCCGTTGCCGGAAAGGCCCGCCTTACGCGATCACCGGCAAGGTATCCACGCCGGCCTCGATGGCGGCCTTGTGGGTCAGGCAGCGCGGCAGGATGCGGCTGAAGTAGAACTTTGCGGTGTCGCGCTTGGCCTGCTTGAACGCCTCGGGCTGGCTGCCGGTCTCGGCGGCGGCCACGCTGCGCGCCCACATGTAGGCCAGCGCGACATAGCCGGAGTAGTACAGGTAGTCGACCGCGGCGGCGCCGAGTTCCTCCGGGTTGGCCTGCACGCGCTGGGCCAGCTGCAGGGTCAGCTCGCCCCATTCGCGGGCGGCCCCGGCCAGCGGCGCGATGTACGGCGCCAGTGCTTCGTTGCCGGCGTGCTGCTGGCAGAACGCGCCGATCTCGCCGGCGAAGTGCTTGAAGCCGGCACCCTGCAATTGCAGGATCTTGCGGCCCAGCAGGTCGGCGGCCTGGATGCCGGTGGTGCCTTCGTACAGGGTGATGATGCGGGCGTCGCGGACGAACTGCTCCATGCCGTTCTCGGCGATGTAGCCGTGGCCGCCGTAGATCTGCAGCGCCTCCTTGGTGCATTCCTGGGCCAGCTCGGTGGTCATGCCCTTGGCGATCGGGATCAGGAAGGCGACCAGCTCGCCCGCGGCCTTGCGCGCGGCTTCGTCATCGGCGCGCGACTCGATGTCGGTCTGCAGCGAGGTGTACAGCAGCAGCGCGCGCGAGCCTTCGACGAAGGCGCGCTGGGTCAGCAGCATGCGGCGCACGTCCGGCTGCACCAGCAGGTTGTCGGCCGGCTTCTCGGGGAACTTCGCGCCGGACAGCGAGCGCGACTGCAGCCGCTCGCGGGCGTAGTTCAGGCTGTTCTGGTAGGCGCGCTCGGACAGCGCCAGGCCCTGCACGCCGACCGACAGGCGGGCGGCATTCATCATGGTGAACATCGCCATCAGGCCCTTGTGCGGCTTGCCGATCAGATAGCCCTCGGCGCCGTCGAAGTTCATCACGCAGGTGGAGCAGGCGTGGATGCCCATCTTGTGCTCGATCGCACCGGCGGCCACGGTGTTGCGCTCGCCCGGGTTGCCGTCGGTGCCCACCTTGAACTTCGGCACGATGAACATCGAGATGCCGCGGCTGCCTTCCGGCGCGTCGGGCAGGCGCGCCAGCACCAGGTGCACGATGTTGTCCGCCAGGTCATGCTCGCCGGCGCTGATGAAGATCTTGGTGCCGCTGATCTTGTACAGCTCATGGCCTTCGGCGTCGGCACCGGCCGGTTCGGCGCGGGTCTTGAGCAGGCCCAGGTCGGAGCCGGCCTGCGGCTCGGTCAGGCACATGGTGCCGGTCCAGCGGCCCTCCACGATCGGCTTCATGTAGCGCTCGCGCTGCCATTCCTCGCCGTGCATCTCCATCGCGTGGGTGGCGCCCTCGGACAGCAACGGGTACAGGCTCCAGGCCAGGTTGCCGGACTGGAAAATCTCGGTGGTGGCGGTGCCCAGCACGCCGGGCAGGGCCTGGCCGCCGTAGGCCTCGGGATTGGTCAGGCCGGTCCAGCCGCCCTCGGCGAACTGCTTGAACGCTTCCTTGAAGCCTTTCGGCGTGGTCACCGTCTGGGTGGCCTTGTCGAAGTGGCAGCCTTCCTCGTCGGCCGGGCCGTTGGTCGGCGCCAGCAGCTGCTCGCTGAGGCGGCCGGCTTCTTCCAGCACCGCGTCGATCAGGTCGCGGCTGTGCGCCTCGCCACCGCGCAGCGCGGTCAGCGTGGATTCCGCACCGAGCACGTCGAACAGGGCGAAGCGCAGGTCGTCGAGGGGAGCCTTGTAAACCGTCATGAGTGATTCCTTGGGGTCGGTGGGATCAGCGATAGGTGCCGGCAACGCCGGGCACCGCCGAAATCCAGTTGCTGCCGCTGAAGTCGAAGCTGCGCGGCTTTTTTTCCTGCTCGGGCTTGGCCACCGCGCTGCCGCTGATGCGGTAACCGAGCGAGCCGGCGCTGCCCTTGTCGGCGATCGCCTGCAGCGCCTGGCTCATCGCCGTGGTGGGCAGCACGTCCAACTCGATCACGTCGCCGGCCAACGCCGGGACATCGAGCGTGAAGTCGGCGTGCAGTCGCATCGGCACCAGTTCGGCCACCTGCAACTGGCCATCCAGCGAGCTGAAATCCATTTCGCCGTAGCTGTTGTTCTGGATGCGCAGAGTCAGATGCCACTGCCCACCGGGGCGCACCGACAGCTGCTGGATGCTCACGTCAGGCGGAAACACGCTCTTTTTCGTCGGGCCGCAGCCAGCCAAGACGAAGCCCAGCAACATCAGGGGAAGGAACCGGCAAAGCAGTCGCATGGTGTACTCCAAACGATCGTTTGAACTCCCATTCTAACCATGGAAGGCCGGGATTCGGCATTCGGGAGTCGGGATTCGCAAAAGCGTCGCCGCGTGACGCATCCGGTTGGCGGGGTGTCGGCTCTGGCTCTTGCGAATCCCGGCTCTCAACAGATGAATGTCTGGTCATCCCGGCCAATGGCACATGGCCCCGGACTTCCGCTTGCGCATAGTGCCGGTTCACGCCATCACGGAGACCCCCATGAAGATCCTGGCCAGTGTCGTCATGTCCGTCGCGTGCCTGCTGGCCGCGCTGCCCGCCCGGGCCGCAGCGGAGACGCCTGCGGCGCAACGTGCGTTGGATTCACTGCTGGAGCGTGGGCGGCAGACCCACAGTGCCGTCGTGCTGGTGCTCCGTGATGGCCGCCAGATCGGCCATTACTACGCCGATGACAAGGCGCCCGGGCCGATCGAGCTGATGTCGGTGACCAAGTCGGTGGTGGCACTGGGCATTGGCCAGTTGCTGGACCAGGGCCGGATCAAGTCGCTGGACCAGCCGGTGGCCGACTTCTATCCCGAATGGAAGCAGGGGCGGAAGAAGGACATCACCGTGCGCATGCTGCTTGATCACACCTCGGGGTTGCAGGATCTGCCACGCACCGATGTCGAGGTCTATCCGGCGCCGGATGCGATCCAGTTGGCGCTGGCCGCCGAGCTGATGAGCGATCCTGGCAGCAAGGCGTTCTACAGCAACAAGGCGGTGAACCTGTTGGCCGGCATCATCGCCAAGGCGTCGGGCAAGCCGATGGACGTGTTCTTCCGCGATGGCCTGTTCAAGGACATGGGCATCCACCCCGGCGGCTGGGACAGCGACGATGCCGGTCACCCCTACGCCATGGCGGGGTTGCACCTGGACGCTTCCGACCTGGCCCGCCTTGGCCAGCTGGTGCTTGACCGCGGCAGCTGGCAGGGACGGCAACTGCTGTCGCCGGGCTTCATCGACGCCATGCTTGCCGCTGGTCCTTACGACGAGGGTGGTGCTGGCTTGCTGTGGTGGCGTTCGCCGCAGTGGCTGCACTTCGACGGCGATCCGGAAAGCCATGCGATGCTGCGCAAGCAGGGCGTGCCGGAGAGCATCGTGCGGAAACTGCAGGCTGCCCTGCAGCACGCGCATTTCGACAACCCCGAAGCCATGCAGGCCGGCATCGCCAAGGCACTGGGCCAGGACGCCGACACGATCATGCGCGAGCAACTGGTTGCCCGCGGCATCGGCCCGTACCGCCTGTTCAAGCTCAGCCAGGGGCCGATCGTCGCCTGGTCCGGCAACGGCGACGGCGGGCAATACGTGGTGATCGTTCCCCGGGCCCATCTGGTCGCCGTGCGCCAGATCGACGCCAACGGCGACAGCGAGGGAGCCGGCGACGACTACGCGGATTTCGTCGACCGCGTGATCGCGCTGGCCGAAGCCGAAGGCGATTTGCCGTTGCCCTGAGGGGCCGGGATTGGGGATTCGCAAGAGCAAGAGCGTCGCAACTGGAGGCATTCCCTCATGCGTGGAGCATCCGGTTGCCGGGAGCATGCACTTGGCTCTTGCGAATCCCCAATCCCGAATCCCGGCCCCTCAATCCCCAATCCCGGCCCAAAAAAGGCATCATGCTTTTTTTTCTGCCCGGAACCGCATCGCATGTCACGACGTTACGTTGCCCGCCGCTCGCCGATCCACGGCAATGGCGTGTTCGCCTCCGCGCCGATCGGCAAGGGCGAGGAGATCATTCGCTACCAGGGCAAGCTGCTGACCCACGACGAGGCCGACGAGCTTTATGGCGATGGCGGCGAGAGCGGGCATACCTTCCTGTTCACGCTCAACGACGAGTACATCATCGATGCCAACCAGGGCGGCAACACCGCGCGCTGGATCAATCACAGCTGCGCGCCCAACTGCCGTGCGCTGGTCGAGGAGAGCGCCAGCGGCGACCCGCGCAAGGACAAGGTGGTGATCGAGGCGATCCGCGACATCAAGCCGGGCGAGGAGCTGACCTATGACTACGGCATCGTGCTGGACGTGCCGCATATCGCGCGGCTGAAGAAGCTGTGGAAGTGCCTGTGCGGCTCGTCGAAATGCACGGGCACCCTGCTCAAGCCGAAGCGCTAGGGATGCTGCCGGGGGGAAGGGGACATGACATCGAGGAACGAAGCTTGGAAATGAATCCGTACGCCGCGCCGAAGGCGACCCTGGCGCCGCCGCCGATGCCCGGCGTCAGCGAGCTGGAAAGGCGCAAGGCCGGTCGTGGCCGTCGGCTGGGCGCAGTCTTGCTGGATGGCTTGTTCAGCCTGGTCTGGGTCGTGCCGCTGATCATCGGCGCGGTATTGGCCGACCAGGTGAAGCGGGGTGGCAGCTCGTCCGCCGTGGTGGTGGCGATATCGATTGGCGCGCTGTTGGCGATCGGCCTGCTGGTGGTCAATTGCGTGATGCTGCACCAGAGCGGCCAGACCCTCGGCAAGCGCTGCCTGGGCATTGCCATCGTGCGTACCGACGGCAGTCGCTGCGGGCTGTTGCGCTACATCTTCGCGCGGGTCGTGCCGGTCAGCCTGCTTGGCATGATTCCGTTCGTCGGCGGTTTCGTCTCGCTGCTCGATGCGCTGCTGATCTTCAACCAGGAGCGGCGCTGCCTGCATGACATGATCGCGGACACCATCGTCATCGATGTCTGAGTCGGGCGGATCGGGACGACCACGGATGATCGACACGATCCGCGAGATCGAGACGCCCGAGGGCATCGCCCTGCGCCTGCGCGCCGCCGGCGCCTTGCCGCGCGCGCAGGCGTGGATGATCGACCTGGTCGTGCGCGGGGTGGGGCTGGTCATCGCGATGATTCCGCTGTCGTTGCTGGGCGTGGCCGGCAATGGCGTGGCGATGCTGCTGATGTTCGGCATGACCTGGGCGTATGCGGTGGTCTGCGAGGCGTGCTTCTCGGGACAGACGGTGGGCAAGCGGGCGCTTGGCCTGCGCGTGGTCCATGCCGATGGCACGCCGGTGGGCTGGCTGCCTTCGGTGGTGCGCAACCTGTTGCGTGGCGTGGACATCCTGCCCGGCGTGTACGGCGTGGGCCTGGCCAGCACGCTGCTTGATCCGCATGCGCGACGGCTCGGCGACATCGTCGCCGGCACCATGGTGATCCATGCCAATGAATTGCCGCCGGGACAGCAGGTGCCGGACGTGCCGGCGCTGCCGTTGCCGCTGGTGCTGGCCGCGGACGAGCAGGCCGCGCTGGTGGAGTTTGCCGAGCGTGCCGGCCAGCTCGGCACGCAGCGGCAGGAGGAATTGGCCGGCCTGCTGCGGCCGCTGACCGATGGCGACGGCCCTGCGGCGGTGCGGCAGTTGATGGCCCACGCCAACTGGCTGCTGGGGCGCCCATGAAACAGGAGCGCTTCGTGGCCTTGCACGGTGGCGAGTGGGATCGCCTGCAGGCGTGGCTGGATGCGCTGGAGCGCCAGCCGAAACGCATGCTGCGCGACGAGTCGTCGCTGGACTTCCCCGCTTCGTACCGGCGCCTGTGCCATCACCTGGCGCTGGCCCGCGGACGCGGCTACAGCCACGAGGTGACCGAACGCCTGCAGCGCATCGTGCAGCAGGGCCATCGGTTGCTGTACCGGGCACCGCCGCCGCGCTGGCAGCGGATGGCCGCGTTCCTGACCGGCGGTTTCCCGCGACTGGTCCGCGCGCAGTGGCGCTGCATGCTGGCGGCAGCCGTGCTGTTCTACCTGCCGGCACTGGTGATGCTGGTGCTGATCCAGTGGCGGCCCGAGCTGGCCCATTCGGTGTTCGACAGCCAGCAACTGGCCGACTTCGAGAAGATGTACGACCCGGCCAACCAGCACATCGGACGCAGCAGCGGCACCGACATGCAGATGTTCGGTTATTACGTGATGAACAACGTCGGCATCGCCTTCCGTTCGTTTGCTTCGGGCCTGCTGTTCGGCGTCGGCGCGGTCTACGTGCTGGGGGCCAATGGCGTGCTGATCGGTGGCGTGGCCGGCCATCTCACCGCGATCGGTTACGGCGGTCCGTTCTGGCGCTTCGTGGCGGCCCATTCGGCGTTCGAGCTGACCGCGCTGGTGATCGCCGGTGGCGCCGGGCTGAAGCTGGGGCTGACCCTGCTGGCGCCGGGGCGACAGCGGCGTGGCCCGGCCCTGGTGGCCGCCGGCTGGATTGGCGCGCAGCTGGCGTTGGGCGCCTTCGCGATGCTGCTGGTGGCGGCCTTCCTGGAGGCCTACTGGTCGTCCAATGCCAGCCTGCCTGACGCGGTGAAGTTCGGCAGCGCGGCGCTGTTGTGGTTGCTGGTGCTGGGGTGGCTCGGTTTCGCGGGGAGGGGCCGCCGGCATGGAGCTTGAGCGGATCAGCGTGGTGCTGCGTCCGCGCGAGCCGCGCGAGGCGATGGATCTGGGCACGGCGTTGCTGCGGGCCAATGCGCGGGCGGTGTGGTCGGCGTGGTTCGCCTTCACCGTGCCGGCGTTCGTGCTGTGCAATGCGGTGGGCGTGCTGCTGGACGTGCCGTGGCTGGGCCTGCTGCTGATGTGGTGGCTGAAGCCGATGTTCGACCGGGTGCCGCTGTTCGTGCTGTCGCGCGCGGTGTTCGATCAGGCGCCGGGCTGGCGCGAGACGCTGCGTGGACAGTTCCGATGGAGCTGGTACAGCACGCTGGCCGGACTGACCTGGTTGCGGGTGGACAGCCATCGCGCGCTGCGCCTGCCGCTGAACCTGCTCGAGGGCACGCCGCGGCGCCAGCGTGCGGCGCGCTGGCGGGTGTTGCGCCAGCGCAGCGGGCTGGAGTTGAGCCTGCTCGGCTTCGGTTGCCTGCAGTTCGAGCTGGTGCTGTTCCTCAGCGTGTGGCTGCTGGCGCTGTTGCTGGTGCCGCGGGAATGGTTGCCGGACTCGCCGGGCGATTTCCTGCGCCACGGCGGGCATGTCGCCACCACGCTGTGGACCCTGCTGGCGGCCGGGGTGGCCTATCTGGCGATGAGCGTGATCGAGCCGCTCTACGTTGCCAGTGGATTCGCCTTCTACCTGAACCGGCGCACGCAACTGGAAGCGTGGGACATCGACCTGTCCTTCCGCCGCCTGCGCGCAAGGCTGCTGGGCCTGGGCAAGTTGCTGGGCCTCGTGCTGGCCTGCGGCGTCGGCTGGGTGATGCCCGGCCACGCGGCAACGGTGGAGGCGTCGCCGGCGGAGGCTTCGACGTCGCTGTCGGTCTCGCCGGCGCAGGTGTTCGAGCAGCCGCTGGATGCCCAGGACCGGCGTTTTGCCGAGGCGGTGACCGAGGCCTATCGCGACCGGCGTTTCGGCAGCGAGCAGAAGGTCCGGCGCTGGGTGCCGCGCTTCAAGCCCGCCGGCAAAGACACTCCGGCGGCATCCCCGCTGCTGTTCGCGGGTCTGGCCGGCGCGGTGGCGGCCGCCTTCAAGTGGCTGCTGTGGGGTGTGCTGGCGGTGCTGCTGGTGTTGCTGGCGCGCTTTGCCTGGCGCCAGCGCGGGCGTTGGAAATCATCCCCCGACACGGCTTCGCCGGAAGCTTCCGCCACGATCCTGCGTCCATCGGCGATCGCCTTGCCCGACGATCTGGCTGCCGCGGTGCGCCAGTTGT
>Ga0222426_100261_pt1 | contig 47928 bp, 43 predicted proteins | sample 2B50Ametagenome_FD_180087 | JGI IMG/M metagenome (GOLD analysis project Ga0222426, IMG submission 180087) | Enriched microbial communities from leaf-cutter ant dump, University of Wisconsin, Madison, United States - 2B50A (version 2) | ecosystem: Environmental > Terrestrial > Nest > Insects nest...
AACCGTAGGAGCCCGCTCGCGGGCGATGCCTTTGAGGCAGGGAGTCGGGATTCGCAGGAGCCAAAGCATCGCCCGCTAGCGGGCTCCTACAGGATGTCCGCGCTCGTCGGTCTGATGCGAAAACGAAAAAGCCCCGGCTTGCGCCGGGGCCTCGTTGGATCTGGTGGTGAGTCGGGGCAGCGAGGCTTTTCTCTCGCTCCTCACTCCTCTGCACTCACTCCTCGCTCTCAGCGCAGACCGGTTTCGGCCCGCGCGATCACCATCCGCTGGATTTCGCTGGTGCCTTCGTAGATCTCGGTGATCTTGGCGTCGCGGAAGTAGCGCTCCAGCGGCATCTCCTTGGAGTAACCCATGCCGCCGTGGATCTGCACGGCCTGATGGCTGATCCACATCGCCGCCTCGGAGGCGGTGAGCTTGGCCACCGCCGCCTCGGTGCCGAAACGGCCGCCGTTCTTCTCGGCCTGGCCCTTGGCCCAGGCTGCACGCAGGGTCAGCAACGTCGCCGCGTCCAGCTTGCACTTCATGTCGGCGATCTTGGACTGGGTCATCTGGAAGCTGCCGATCGGCTGGCCGAAGGCCTTGCGGTCACGCGACCACTGCAGGCTGGCTTCGTACGCGGCGCGGGCAATGCCCACCGCCTGCGAGGCGATGCCGATGCGGCCGGCGTCGAGCACGCCCATGGCGATCGAGAAACCCTTGCCTTCCTCGCCCAGCAGGTTTTCCTTCGGGCAGACGTAGTCGTTGAATTCGATCTCGCAGGTGGCCGAGGCGCGGATGCCCAGCTTCGGCTCGCTCTTGCCCGCGTGGAAGCCGGGCAGCTGGGTGTCGATGATGAAGGCCGACACGCCCTTGGCGCCGATGCCCGGCGTGGTGATCGCGAACAGCACGATGTAGCGCGCCACCGGGCCGGAGGTGATCCAGCTCTTCTTGCCGTTGATCACCCAGTCGCCATCCGCATTCTTCGTGGCGCGCGTGTGCATGGCCGAGGCGTCGGAACCGGACTGCGGCTCGGTCAGCGCATAGGCACCGATCGCCTCGCCCTGGGCGATCGCACGCACGAACTTCTGCTTCTGTTCCTCGTTGCCGTGCTTGAGGATGCCGTTGCAGAACAGCGAATTGTTCACGCTCATCACGGTCGCGGTGGCCGCATCGGCCGAGGCGATCTCGACCATCGCCAGCACGTAGGCGATCGGGTCCATGCCCGCGCCGCCGTACTCCTCCGGCACCTCGATGCCCATCAGGCCGAGCTGGCCCATCTCGCGGATGTTCTCCAGCGGGAACTCGCCCTTGGCATCCAGTTCGGCAGCCACCGGCGCGATGCGCTTCTGCGCGAAATCACGGGCGATCGACTGGATCGACAACTGGTCTTCGGTAAATTGGAAATCCATGCATGGCTCCCGGAATTGACGTTCTGGACGAGAAAGCCGCCCATTCTAATGGCTCGCCCCGGTTCACGCCCGCCTCCTCCCGCTTGACGCCCCGTCGCGCGAGGACCAGACTTGTCATCTTTATATCGCGATAAAAGGATGCAAGATGGATCTGGCTACCGCCTCCAGCCTCTTGCGGCTGCTGGCCGACCCCACCCGCGTGCGCCTGCTGGCCCTGCTGGAAAACGAGGAACTGACCGTCGCCGAACTGGCTGCCGTGCTGCATCTGGCGCAGCCCCGCGTCTCCACCCATCTGGCCAAGCTGAAGGAGGCCGGCCTGGTACGCGACCGCCGCGCCGGCGTATCGGCCTATTACCGCGCCAACAACGACAACGACGAAGCCCAGCATGAACTGCTGCGCTCGCTGCGCGCCAGCATCGACGACGCCCTGTTGCGCGAGGATGCCGCCCGCCTGCCCGGCGTGCTGGCCAACCGCGCCCGCGAGGAAGGCTGGGCCGACACCGTGGCCGGCGACATGGAGCGTCATTATTCCCCCGGCCGCACCTGGGAAACCCTGGCCCGCTCGCTGCTGCAGTTGCTGGAAACCGGCGACGTGCTGGACATCGCCTCCGGCGACGGCATCACCGCCGAACTGCTGGCGCCACACGCGCACTCGATCGTCTGCGTGGATTCCAGCGAACGCGTGGTCGAAGCCGCCGCCAAACGGCTCAAGCCGTTCACCAACGTGCGCGTGGTGCAGGGCGACATGCATGCCCTGGACCTGGGCAAGCAGCGCTTCGACCTGGTGCTGATGCTGCACGCACTGACCTATGCCGAACATCCCGCCCAGGCGGTGGCCGAGGCAGCCCGCCTGCTGCGTCCCGGCGGCCGCCTGCTGGCCGTCACGCTGGGACAGCACGACCACCGTACCGCGGTCGAACCGTTCGACCACCGAAACCTCGGCTTCAGCCGCGAGCAACTGGAAGGCCACGCGAGCCAAGCCGGCCTGGACGTGATCAGCTGCAACCGGCTCAGCCGCGAGCGCAAGGCACCGCATTTCGAAGTGATCAGCCTGCTGGCGCGCAAGCCGGCCTGAACCTCCCACGGAACACCGATGAGCACCCTTCCCTGGCTTCACCCCGACCGCGTCGCCCTGCTCGAACAGGCGCTGCGCCAGCGCATCCTGATCCTCGACGGCGGCATGGGCACGATGCTGCAAGGCCACCAGCTGGACGAGGCCGGTTTCCGCGGCGAGCGCTTCGCGCATGGCCACGATGGCCACGCCCATGCGCACGACCATCCCGGCTGCGACCTCAAGGGCAACAACGACCTGCTCTCGCTGACCCAGCCGCAGATCATCCGCGGCGTGCACGAGGCCTATCTGGAAGCCGGCGCCGATCTGGTCGAGACCAACACCTTCAACGCCACCCGGATCAGCCAGGCCGATTACCAGCTGCAACACCTGGCCGGCGAACTGAACCGCGAAGGCGCACGACTGGCCCGCGCCGCCTGCGACGCGTGGACCGCGAAAACGCCGGACAAGCCGCGTTTCGTGATCGGCGTGCTGGGCCCGACCAGCCGCACCGCCTCGCTGTCGCCGGACGTCAATGATCCGGGCTTCCGCAACGTGACCTTCGAGGAGCTGGCGGAGAACTACACCGAATCGGCCAACGGCCTGATCGAGGGCGGCGCCGACGTGCTGATGGTCGAGACGATCTTCGACACGCTCAACGCCAAGGCCGCGCTGTTCGCACTGGCCGAGCTGTTCCACCAGCGCGGCACCCGCCTGCCGGTGATGATCTCCGGCACCATCACCGACCGCTCGGGCCGCACGCTGTCCGGCCAGACCGCCGAGGCGTTCTATTACTCGGTGCGCCATGCCCGCCCGTTGTCGGTGGGTTTCAATTGCGCGCTCGGCGCGGAGGACCTGCGCCCTCACGTGCAGACGCTGTCCGACCTGGCCGAGAGCTTCGTCAGCACGCACCCGAACGCGGGCCTGCCCAATGCCTTCGGCGAGTACGACGAGTCGCCGCAGCACATGGCCGGCGTGATCGCCGGCTTCGCCCGCGACGGCCTGCTGAACATGGTCGGCGGCTGCTGCGGCACCACCCCGGCACACATCCGCGCCATCGCCGAAGCCGTCCGCGACTGCCCGCCTCGCGCCCTCCCCCAACCCGCCCGAACCGCAGCATGACCGCGACGCTCCTCCCGGTGCTCCTGCCCCCTCTCCCCCGGCTTGCCGGGGGAGAGGGCTGGGGTGAGGGGGCGCTCTTCGCTCTTTTCTTCGCTCTTTCAAAAAGTGCGGGCCACGATGGCCCGCTGCTCTACCGGGGCCCCTCTGAAGCGGCGGTCGGGCGGAGGAAAGCCCGAAGGGTGGCCGGCATGGATGCCGGCCAGTTTTTCGCCAGCCCATGGATGGGCTGTCGAAAAACCCCGCAGCCCGACCGCGGACCCGATGGACAGGATGTCCAGCGGGCGCGTAAGCGGGGTGGCCTTTCTCTTTGGTTACTTTTTCTTTGGCCACCCAAAGAGAAAGTAACTCGCCCTCCGAAGGAGGACGAAAGCTCTTCGCTCTTTTTATTCTTTTCTCGAAGCAGAGCTTTAACAACCAAAGCAAGAACCAAAGCCAAGAGCTTTCACCCTCCTTCGGAGGGCGAGTTACTTTTCTCTGCGTGGCCAGAGAAAAGTAACCAAAAGAGAGGCCACCCCGCTTGGCGCTTGCCGGGCATCCTGCCCGGCAAGTCCGTGAGCCGTGGCCGGGCTTTTCGAACGGGCATCCTGCCCGTGCGAAAAGGAGTCGACATCCATGTCGACTCCCGCTGCGCGGCCTGTCGTCCCCGACTCACCGCCGCACAGGGGCCCCGGAAGAGCAGCGGGCCATCGTGGCCCGCACTTTTCGAACGAGCCAGAGCAAAAGCAAAAGCCAGAGCAAAAGCCCGCGCGGCGGGATGACGGCTTGAGCCCGAAGCAGATCGCCACATCGCAGCACCACACCCGGACCAACCCAGAAGTACCCCATGAACACCTCACGCCATACCCGTCTTTCCGGTCTCGAACCGCTGGTGATCACGCCCGACCTGTTGTTCATCAACGTCGGTGAGCGGACCAACGTCACCGGGTCGGCGAAGTTCCGCAAGCTGATCAAGGAAGAGCGCTACGACGAAGCCGTCGAGGTCGCGCGGCAGCAGGTGGCCAGCGGGGCGCAGGTGATCGACATCAACATGGACGAGGGGCTGATCGACTCCGAGGCGGCGATGACGCGCTTCGTCAACCTGATCGCCTCCGAACCGGACATCGCCCGCGTGCCGTTCATGATCGACTCGTCGAAATGGTCGGTGATCGAGGCGGGGCTGCGCTGCCTGCAGGGCAAGGGCATCGTCAACTCGATCTCGATGAAGGAAGGCGAGGCTCAGTTCCTGGAGCAGGCCCGCAAGGTGCGCCAGTACGGTGCCGCCGCGGTGGTGATGGCCTTCGACGAGGACGGCCAGGCCGATACCTGCGAGCGCAAGGTGGCGATCTGCTCGCGGGCCTACCGCCTGCTCACCGAACAGCTCGACTTTCCGCCGGAAGACATCATCTTCGACCCCAACATCTTCGCCATCGCCACCGGCATCGAGGAGCACGACAACTACGCGGTGGATTTCATCGAGGCCACCCGCGAGCTGAAGCGGTTGTTCCCGGATTGCCACGTCTCCGGCGGCGTCTCCAACGTGTCGTTCTCCTTCCGCGGCAACGACACCGTGCGCGAGGCGATCCACTCGGTGTTCCTGTACCACGCCATCAAGGCCGGCATGGACATGGGCATCGTCAACGCCGGCGCGCTGGCGATCTACGACGAGCTGGACCCGGTGCTGCGCGAACGCGTCGAGGACGTGGTGCTGAACCGGCGCAGCGACGCCACCGAGCGGCTGCTGGAAATCGCCGACAACTACAGGAAGAAAAAGGGCGAGGTCGCGGTCGAGACGCTGGCCTGGCGCGAGAAAGACGTGCGCTCACGGCTCAGCCACGCGCTGGTGCACGGCATCGACCAGTACGTGGTCGAGGACACCGAGGAAGCCCGCCAGCAGGTGGACCGTCCGCTGGACGTGATCGAAGGCCCGCTGATGGACGGCATGAACGTGGTCGGCGACCTGTTCGGCGCCGGCAAGATGTTCCTGCCGCAGGTGGTCAAGTCCGCCCGCGTGATGAAGAAGGCGGTGGCCTACCTGCTGCCCTTCATCGAAGAGGAGAAGGCGCGCACCGGCGACGTCGGCAAGAGCAACGGCAAGATCGTCATGGCCACGGTCAAGGGCGACGTGCACGACATCGGCAAGAACATCGTCGGCGTGGTGCTCCGCTGCAACAATTTCGAGGTGATCGACCTGGGCGTGATGGTGCCGGCGCAGAAGATCCTCGACACCGCGATCGCCGAGCAAGCCGACATGATCGGCCTGTCCGGCCTGATCACGCCGTCGCTGGAGGAGATGAGCCAGGTCGCCCGCGAGATGCAGCGGCAGGATTTCCACATCCCGCTGCTGATCGGCGGCGCCACCACCTCGCGCGCGCACACCGCGCTGAAGATCGAGCCGCACTACAAGGCCGGCACGGTGTGGGTGAAGGACGCCTCGCGCGCGGTCGGCGTGGCGCAGTCGCTGGTCAGCAAGGAACTGGTCGACGAGTTCCTGGCCAAGGTGCGTGCCGACTATGCCGACGTGCGCGAACGCCATCGCAACCGCGGCCCCGGCAAGCAGTTGGTGTCGCTGGAGAAAGCCCGCGACCAGCGCTTCCGCTGCGACTGGACCAACTACGAACCGCCGCAGCCGCGCAAGCCGGGGCTGACCGTGTTCGACGACTACGACCTGGCCGTGCTGCGCGACTACATCGACTGGACGCCGTTCTTCCAGGCCTGGGAGCTGGCCGGCCATTTCCCCGCCATCCTCACCGACGAGATCGTCGGTCCGCAGGCCAGCGAGCTGTACCGCGACGCGCAGGCGATGCTGCAGCGGATCATCGACGAGAAGTGGCTCACCGCTCGGGCGGTGATCGGCTTCTGGCCGGCGGCCAACGTCGGTGACGACGTGGAGGTGTACCCGAGCAGGGAATCGGGAATGGGGAATGGGGAATCGGCCGGCAGTGAGGTACTGGCGACACTGCACAGTTTGCGGCAGCAGGCGGACAAGCCGGTGGAGCGGCCGGACCTGTGCCTGGCCGACTTCATCAAGCCGAAGGAATACGGCAAGAACGACTGGATCGGCGGCTTCGCGGTCACCGCGGGCATCGGCATCGAGAAGCACCTGGAGCGCTTCCTGGCCGATTACGACGACTATTCGTCGATCATCCTCAAGGCCCTGGCCGACCGCCTCGCCGAGGCCTTCGCCGAGCACATGCACGAGCGCGTGCGCAAGGAGTTCTGGGGCTATGCACCGGAGGAATCCTTCGACAACGAGGCGCTGATCGCCGAGGCCTACCGCGGCATCCGCCCCGCCCCCGGCTACCCGGCCTGCCCCGACCACACCGAGAAGACCACCCTGTTCCGCCTGCTCGACGCCACCAGCAACGCCGGCATCGAGCTGACCGAGGGCTTCTCGATGTATCCGGCCGCCGCCGTTTCCGGTTGGTACTACTCGCACCCGGACAGCCAGTACTTCGTGGTCGGCCGGCTCAGCCGCGAACAGGTCGAGGACTACGCCCGGCGCAAAGGCTGGAGCCTGGCCGAAGCCGAACGCTGGCTCGCCTCCAACCTCGACTACGAACCGGAATGACCACCCGCCGCCGGACGCGCGGTTTCCGGCACGACGCACCCTCGTGACGCACACCGCAGCGTGCGGGCTCCGGCATGGAGTGGCTTCGTGGCGTACGCCGGAGCAAAAAGCCGCGGACATTGCCCGCCCTGCGCGACACCGAAACCCCGACCGGAACCCGTAGGAGCCCGCTCGCGGGCGATGCTTTTGGGCCGGGATGACCAGCCATTCGGCTGTTGAGAGCCGGGATTCGGGATTCGGGATTCGCAAGAGCAAAAGCATCGCCCGCGAGCGGGCTCCTACCTTCGTTGGTGGAACGCCAATAGCGCGTGCGGGGCGGGACGGGGGCGCTTCAGTGCGTGGGCTTGTAAAGCCGCGGGGATTGCCCGCCCTGCGCGACACCGAACCCCCGACCGGAATCCGTAGGAGCCCGCTCGCGGGCGATGCTTTTGGGCCGGGATGACCAGCCATTCGGCTGTTGAGAGCCGGGATTCGGGATTCGGGATTCGCAAGAGCAAAAGCATCGCCCGCGAGCGGGCTCCTACCGTCGTTGGCGGAACGCCAGTAGCGTGTGCGGGGCGGAACGGGTGCGCTTCAGTGCGTCGGCTTGTGGCGCGGGCGGAATTCCAGCGGCATGGGTTCGCCGCGGGCGGCCACGGGTGGCTTCGGGCCGCAGGCGCCGCAGGTGGCGCAGCCGTCGGCGCAGTTGCCGGTGGCCTGTTTCGGCTGCAGGCGGCGGCTCAGCGCGCGCTGCCAGGCCGGGCGATCGCCACGGCCGAAGTGGATCGAGGCAGCGGCCAGCCAGCGGTTGGTCAGCTTCGGTGCCAGTTTGCGGAACACGATCAGCACGCTGGCCAGCACGACCAGCCCGACCACCACGTACTGCACCAGCAGACCGTTGCTCACGACAGCATCCTCGCCACCTGGTAGACGATGAACGACGCGGCGTAGGCCATCACGAACATGTAGCCGAACGAGATCGCCACGTTGCGCCAGGAATCGGTTTCGCGCTTGATGATCGCCAGCGTCGACATGCACTGCGGCGCGTAGGCGAACCACACCAGCAGCGACAGCGCGCTGGCCAGCGAGATCTGCCCGGCCAGCGCCTCGCCCAGGCCACCACCATCACCGCCGACCAGATACACCGTGGCCAGCGCCGCCACCGCGGTTTCGCGGGCGGCGAAGGCCGGGATCAGCGCCAGGCTGATCTGCCAGTTGAAGCCGATCGGCGCGAACACGTATTGCAGCGCGCGGCCGATGTAGCCGGCGAAGCTGTACTCGATCGCCGGCTGGGTGGCGCCTTCCGGCGGCCCCGGGAAGGTGGACAGGAACCACATCAGCACGGTCAGGCCGAGGATCACGCCGGTCAGCCGCTTGATGAAGATCATGCCGCGCTCATACAGGCCGATCGCCACGTCGCGCAGCTTGGGCAGGCGGTACGAAGGCAGCTCCATCATCAGCGCGTGCTCGCTCTTGTCGCGGCGGATGTGCTTCATCACCCAGCCGACCAGCATCGCGCCGAGGATGCCGGCCAGGTACAGCGCGAACAGCACCAGGCCCGGCAGGTTGAACACGCCGAGCACGCGACGCGCCGGGATGAAGGCGCCGATCAGCAACGCATACACCGGCAGGCGGGCCGAGCAGGTCATCAGCGGCGCGATCAGGATCGTGGCAAGCCGGTCGCGTGGATCGGTGATGCTGCGCGTGCCCATGATGCCGGGGATGGCGCAGGCGAAACTCGACAGCAACGGAATGAACGAGCGCCCGGTCAGCCCCACCGACAGCATCAGCCGATCCAGCAGGAAGGCCGCGCGCGGCAGGTAGCCGGATTCCTCCAGCACGATGATGAACAGGAACAGCACCAGGATTTCCGGCAGGAAGCCCAGCACCGTGCCCAGGCCGCCGAACAGGCCGTCGTTGACCAGGCTCTGCAGCGGCCCGGCCGGCATCCACGCCGAGACCTGCTCGCCCATCCAGCCGAAGCCGTCGCCGATCGCGTCGGTGATCGGCTTGCCGACGAAGTACACCGCCTGGAACACCAGGAACATCACCACGGCCAGGATCAGCAGGCCGAACACCGGATGCAGCGCCCAGCGATCCAGCGCATCGTCGATCTCGGCGGTGGCCCGCGGCATGCTGACCGTGGCCGCCAGCAATTCGCGCACCTGCGCGTGCAGGTCGGCATGGCTGGCGGCATCTTCCGCCGCCACCGGCGCCACCACGGGCACCTCGCCATCGACCCGCGCGATCAATTCGCGCGCGCCGTCGCGCTTCACCGCCACGGTTTCCACCACCGGCACGCCCAGCCGCCGCTGCAGCTCGGCCACGTCGATGCGGATGCCGCGCTGGCGCGCGGTGTCCATCATGTTCAGCGCCAGCACCACCGGCCGGCCCAGCTGCTTCACCTCCAGCACGAAGCGCAGGTGCAGGCGCAGGTTGGTGGCATCGGCCACGCAGACGATCAGGTCGGGCGGCGCCTCGCCGGGGAAATCGCCGGCGCAGACATCGCGGGTGATCTGCTCGTCCGGGCTGGTCGCATCCAGGCTGTAGGTACCGGGCAGGTCGAGGATCTGCAGCACCCGGCCCGATGGCGCGGTGAATCGCCCTTCCTTGCGCTCCACCGTGACGCCGGCGTAGTTGGCCACCTTCTGGCGGCCGCCGGTGAGCTGGTTGAACAGCGCGGTCTTGCCGCAATTGGGATTGCCGACCAGGGCAATGCGCAACGTCGAGGCGCTCATGCGGCCTGCTCCGTGCGCACCATCACCCGCGCCGCTTCCGCCTTGCGCAGGGCAAAACGGGTATAGCCGATCTGGATCAGCACCGGGTCGCCCCCCATCGGGCCGGTCGCCACCACCCGCACCGGCTCGCCATCGACGAAACCGAGGTCACGCAGGCGCCGGGCAATCGGGTCGGTGGCGTGGGCGTCATGCACGCCATCGACCACGGCAGCAATCCCCTTGGGCAAATCGGAAAGAAGCACGGGCGTCTCTCAAATAAGAATGGTTCGCATTGTAGACCTTCACCCGGGCCCCTGCACCCGGCAGCGACAAAACGCGCCCTTCGATCACCGATCGATGACCAGCCAACCCGGCCACGCGCAGCGTTTATCATCGACGTTTTGTCACCGGAGCCTTTCGATGCACGATTCCATCCTGGTCGAGCGCCGCGGCAACGTCGCTTGGATCAGCCTGAACCGGCCGCAGATCCACAACGCCTTCGACGACGCGCTGATCGCCGCGCTCACCGAGGCCTTGCTCCAGGCCGACGCCGATCCGGCGGTGCGCGCGGTGGTGCTGACCGGCAACGGCAGCTGCTTCTCCGCCGGTGCCGACCTGAACTGGATGCGTGGCATGGCCGCCGCCAGCGAGCAGGAGAACCGCGAGGACTCGCTGCGCCTGGCCCGCCTGATGCGCGTGTTGCAGTTCCTGTCCAAGCCCACCATCGCCCGCGTCAACGGCGCGGCCTACGGCGGTGGCGTGGGCCTGGTCGCCTGCTGCGACATCGCGATCGGCGTGGACGGCAGCAAGTTCGCGCTGTCCGAGGTGAAGCTGGGCCTGGTGCCGGCGGTGATCTCGCCCTACGTGATCGCCGCGATCGGCCTGCGCGAAGCGCGCCGGCTGTTCGTCACCGGCGAAGTGTTCGACGCCGCCACCGCCGCACGCATCGGCCTGCTGCACGCCAGCGTGCCCGGCGATGAATTGGACGCGGCGATCGAGCGCCAGCTGCACCTGCTGGCCAAGGCCGGTCCGCAGGCCCAACGCGAGGCCAAGCAACTGGCGCTGCGCATCGGCGGTTGCGATCCGGTCGACGCCGAACGCATCGACCATGCCAATGCCGAACTGATCGCCCGCCTGCGCGTGTCCGAGGAAGGCCAGCACGGCCTGGGCGCCTTCCTCGACAAGCGCGCCCCGTCCTGGGTCGTCGCCCCGTAGGTCGGGCACCGCCCGACATCGCCGCGCTACCGCCGCCGACGCAGCGGCAACACCATCTGCTAACTTGAATCACCTTGCATCGACACGAACGCCCTCGGGATTCCGCATGTTCGAACGCGTACTGATTGCCAACCGCGGCGAGATCGCCTGCCGCGTGATCCGCACCTGCCGCCGCCTCGGCATCCACACCATCGCGGTGTATTCCGAGGCCGACCGCGACGCGCAGCACGTGCGCCTGGCCGATGAGGCCTGGCCGATCGGCGGCCCGCGCCCGGCCGACTCCTACCTGCGCGGCGAGGCGATCCTCGAGGTGGCGAAGCAGGCGGGCGCCCAGGCGATCCACCCCGGCTACGGCTTCCTTTCCGAGAACACCGGCTTTGCCCGCGCCTGCAGCGCCGCCGGCATCGCCTTCATCGGCCCGAAGCCGGAAAGCATCGACGCGATGGGCTCCAAGGCTGCCGCCAAGGCACTGATGGAACAGCACGCGGTGCCGCTGGTGCCGGGTTACCACGGCGAGAACCAGGACGCCGGCTTCCTTGCCGACGAAGCGGCCCGGATCGGCTTCCCGCTGATGCTCAAGGCTGCCGCCGGTGGCGGTGGCAAGGGCATGCGCATCGTGCGCTCCGCCGCCGAATTCGCCGATGCGCTGGCCTCGGCCCAGCGCGAGTCGTCCAGCGCCTTCGGCGATGCACGGATGATCCTGGAGCGCTACGTCGAGCAACCGCGCCACATCGAGTTCCAGGTGTTCGGCGACAGCCACGGCCACGTGATCCACCTCAACGAACGCGAATGCTCGGCGCAGCGCCGCTACCAGAAGGTGCTGGAGGAAACCCCCTCGCCCTTCCTCGACGCCGCCCGCCGCCAGGCAATGGGCGAAGCAGCCGTGGCCGCAGCCAAGGCGGTCGACTACGTCGGTGCCGGCACGGTGGAATTCATCGTGGCACCGAGCGGCGAATTCTTCTTCATGGAGATGAACACCCGGCTGCAGGTGGAGCACCCGGTCACCGAGATGACGCTGGGCCTGGATCTGGTCGAGTGGCAGTTGCGCGTGGCCGCCGGCGAACCGCTGCCGCTGGCGCAGGAGCAGATCCATGCCCGCGGCCACGCCATCGAAGTACGCCTGTACGCGGAAGACCCCGACCAGAATTTCCTGCCCGGCTCCGGCAAGCTGCAGACCCTGCAGCTGCCGGCGCCGTCGACGCACGTGCGGCTGGACGGCGGCGTGATCGAAGGCGACACGGTGACGATCTTCTACGACCCGATGATCGCCAAGCTGATCGTGTGGGACGAAAACCGCCCGCAAGCCCTGCAGCGGCTGCGCGAGGCGCTGGCAGCCAGCGAGATCACCGGCCCGAAATCCAACATCGGTTTCCTCGAACGACTGGCGCGGCATCCGGCCGTGGTCGAGGGACGCATCGACACCGGCTACCTCGACCGCCATCTGGACGAATTCCTGCTCGGCGACGTCACGCCCGCCGACACCACGCTGTTTGCCGCGGCCTCCGCCGCGCTGCTGCATGACGAGGCGCATGCCACCGCCAGCACCAGCGACCCGCACTCACCCTGGGCTCGCGCCGATGCCTGGCGCATCGGCCACGCCGGCAAGCGCATCGTGGCGCTGGCCGCACGCGAACAACGCCACGAGATCGAGGCCCACGGCCACGACGGCAACTACCGCCTGCGCCACGGCGACACCACCTGCGAAGTGGGCGGCGCACGGTTGGCCGACGACAGCCTCAGCGCCCGCTTCGACGGCGAGGCCCGCCGCGTGGCGGTGCGCGTCAATGACCACCGCGTGCTGCTGCACGACGTCGACGGCCAGCGCCACCACTTCGGCCGCGCCGCCGCGTTCGCGTGGGAATCGAAGGACGCCGCCGGCGGCAACCAGGTGATCGCGCCGATGCCCGGCCGCATCGTGCTGGTGAAGGCGCAGGCTGGCGACAGCGTGGAGGAAGGCCAGGAACTGCTGGTGATGGAAGCGATGAAGATGGAACTGGCCTTGAAGGCCCCTCGCGCCGGCACCATCGAAAGCGTCAGCGCCAACCAGGGCGACTTCGTCGAGGCCGACGCCGTGCTGGTCCGCTTCGCCGAATAGCACTCTTTTCGGGCAGGAGCCCGCTCGCGGGCGATGCTTTTGCTTGCGCAGGGAATAGAGAATGGGGAATAGGGAATAAAAGCAAAAGCATCGCCCGCGAGCGGGCTCCTACGCCGCCACAAGGCAAGACGGCACACTGCCGGCTCTGCCATCGGAGAAACCCATGACCTCATCCAACCACGTCCGCATCGTCGAAGTCGGCGCGCGCGACGGCCTGCAGAACGAGAAGACCCTGCTGCCGGCCGAGGTGAAGATCGCGCTGATCGACCGGCTCTCCGCCACCGGCCTGCAGAGCATCGAGGCGACCAGTTTCGTCAGCCCCAAGTGGGTGCCGCAGCTGGCCGATGCCGCCGAGGTGTTCAGCCGCATCCGCAAGCTGCCCGGGGTGAGCTATCCGGTGCTGGTGCCCAACCTGCAGGGCTACCAGCGTGCGCGCGAGGTCGGCGCCACCGAGGTGGCGGTGTTCACTGCGGCATCGGAGGCGTTCAACCGCAAGAACATCAACGCCTCGATCGACGAATCGATCGAGCGTTTCATGCCGGTGATGGAACAGGCCAAGGCCGACGGCGTGCGCGTGCGCGGCTACGTCTCCACCGTGCTCGGTTGCCCCTACCAGGGCGAGGTGCCGGTGGCTGACGTGGTGCGCGTGGCGCAGCGCCTGCACGAACTGGGCTGCCACGAGATCTCGCTGGGCGACACCATCGGCGTCGGCACCCCGGCCAAGGCCCGCGCCATGCTGCACGCGGTGGCGCAGGAAGTGCCGATGAGCGCACTGGCCGTGCATTTCCACGATACCTACGGGCAGGCGCTGGCCAACATCCTGGCCTGCCTGGAGGAAGGCGTGCGGGTGGTCGACAGCGCGGTCTCCGGCACCGGCGGCTGCCCCTACGCCAAGGGCGCCACCGGCAACGTGGCCAGCGAGGACGTGGCCTACATGCTGCACGGCATGGGCATGGAAACCGGCGTCGACCTCGACCTGCTGGTCGCCACCGGCGCCTGGCTGGCCACGCAACTGCAGAAGGAAACCGCCAGCCGGGTCACCCGTGCCCGTACCGCCACGGTTTGAGCGGCTGCTGCAATCGTGGCGTCGATGACTATCATCGACGCCTTTCGGCCCCGGAGATGAAGCGATGCGCACAAGCCTGACGACGCTGTGGCGAACGACCGCGGCATTGCTGGCGCTGTCCTGCAGCGTGGGCGCCAGCGCCGCCACGCCGGACGGCGACTGGCTGCTGCTGCCCGAACGGGTGTGGACCGCTGAAGGCGATGCCGCGCATGCCGGCTGGGCGGTACTGGTGCACGACGGCCTGATCGCCGCAGTCGGCCCGGCCAGCTCGATCAACGCCCCGGCCAACGCGCAGCGCGTCGAACTGCCCGGCGCCACGCTCACCCCCGGCCTGATCGACCTGCACTCGCACCTGTTCCTGCACCCGTACAACGAAACCCTGTGGAACGACCAGGTGCTGACCGAGCCGCAGGACTACCGCACGCTGAAGGCCGCAAAGCACGCCCGTGACACCTTGCAGGCCGGCTTCACCACCTTGCGCGACCTCGGCACCGAAGGCGCCGGCTACGCCGACGTGTCGGTGAAGCGGGCGATCGAGGAAGGCCTGATTCCCGGCCCGCGCCTGTTCGTGGCGACCCGCGCCATCGTCGCCACCGCCAGCTACGGCCCCGGCCCCAGCGGCTTCCGTCCCGACCTGGAATTGCCCGGCGGCGCGCAGGAAGTCAGTGGCGTCGACCAGGCGATGGCCGCCGTGCGCGAGCAGGCCGCACGCGGCGCGGACTGGATCAAGATCTACGGCGACTACCGCGTCGGCCCGAACGGCGGCACCGCGCCCACCTTCACCCCGGCCGAGCTGAAGGCGATCGTCGAGCTTGCCCACCAGATGGGTCGCCCGGTAGCCGTGCACGCCGCCACCGACGACGGCGTGCGCATGGCGGTGGAAGCCGGCGTGGACAGCGTCGAGCACGGCTACGGCGCCAGCGAGGCCACCTTCAAGCTGATGAAACAGCGCGGCACCGCCTACGAACCCACGCTGACCGCGGTTGCCGCCACCGCCGAATATTTCCAGCACTACGTGCCCGGCAAGGACCAGCCGACCGAGCGCATGCGCGAGGCCGAACAGGCCTTCCGCACCGCGCTGAAAACCGGCGTGACCATCGGCAACGGCAGCGACGTCGGCGTGTTCACCCACGGCGACAACTGGCGCGAGCCGGCGGCGATGGTGGCCGACGGCATGAGCCCGGTGCAGGCGCTGCACGCCGCCACCGACGTGGCGGCGAAGATCCTGCGCCAGTCCGACCACTTCGGCCGCATCGCGCCCGGCCTGGCCGCCGACCTCGTCGCCTTCGACGGTGATCCCGGCCAGCAGATCGACGCCCTGAAACATCCGGTCTTCGTGATGAAGGCCGGCACCCTCTACCGCACGCCCGACCAGACCCCATGAACGACAGCTTCCTGATCCGCCCGATCGCCCCGGGCGACAACGCCACGATGGCCGCCATCATCCGCGCCGTGATGCCCGAGTTCGGTGCCGACGGCCCCGGCTTCGCCATCCACGACACCGAAGTGGACACGATGCACGAGTCCTACAACCAGCCGCAGTGCGCTTATTTCGTGGTCGAGCGCGACGGCAAGGTGATCGGCGGCGCCGGCGTGGCCCCGCTGGAAGGCGGCGAGCAAGGCGTGTGCGAGCTGCGCAAGATGTACTTCCTGCCCGAAGCCCGCGGCATCGGCGCCGGCACCGCGATGATGGCGCGCTGCCTCGACGCCGCCCGCGAACTCGGCTTCACCCGCTGCTACCTGGAAACCCTCACCGGCATGGACGCGGCACAGGCGCTGTACGGCCGCAGCGGCTTCGTCCGCCTGGACCACCCGATGGGCGGCACCGGCCACCACGGCTGCGACCGCTGGTTCATCCGCGAACTCTGACCCCACCACGCCCCCCGTAGGAGCCCGCTCGCGGGCGATGCTCTTGCTTCCTCTTATCCCGCCACACCCCCGTAGGAGCCCGCTCGCGGGCGATGCTCCTGCTTTCATTGCCCAGGAGCATCGCCCGCGAGCGGGCTCCTACGGGTTTTTCGGTGGATTGCGGGGCTCGCGATGCAAACAGGCCCCGCCTTGCGGCGGGGCCTGTGCGTGCCTCGGCGAAGGGGTTCGCCTCAGTGATGGAGCAGGATGTCGGTGATGATCCCGGTGGCGATCGCCACCAGCAGGAAATCGCCGTTGTCGCTGCGCACCCAGTGGTAGCCGCGTGGCGGTTCGCGCAGGTGGTCGTGGCGCCAGTCGGTGACCACGTAGCGCGGGCCGCGGTATTCGACCGGCACGCGGCCGCCCCGCTTGTACCAGCCCTCGTGGCGACCGCGATCGTGCATGCCGTAGTGATGCGCCGGCCCGCGGCCATGGCCGCGCCCCGGATGGCCGTGGCCATGCCCATGCGACTGCGCCAGCAGCGGCGTGGCAACCATCGACAGGGCCGCGCAGACGATCAGTGTTCCGGCAAATTTCTTCATGACGTACTCCCTGTGGCCAGCAAATGGAAAAGGCGACGCCATGAACGCATCGCCATGGCGCGGAAACATGGGGCCGGCATGCCCAATGCGGCATGAACGGAAGCCCGGACGAAGCCCGCGGCGCAGCCATCCGCGCGGCACGGCAACGGCCTGCGCCTTGGCTTGCACCCGCCCAAGCCCCCGCGCGGAAGGATACGCCAGGAGCACGGATCAACGGACAGTTAGATGCCGGCCCGGTGCTCGGCTAACATGGCGGTTTTCGACATCGGCAAAGGGCATTCCATGCAGCTTGATCAGGTCAAGGCGATCATCACCGGCGGCGCCTCCGGTCTCGGCCACGCGGTGGCACGGCACATCGTCGCCAACGGCGGCCAGGTGGCGTTGTTCGACGTCAACGAGGACAAGGGCCAGGCCGCCGCGGCGGAACTGGGTGCGGCCGCGCGCTTCTTCCGCACCGACGTCACCTCCGAAGACGGCGTGGCCACCAATGTCGCCGCCGCGCATCACGCGATGGGCGGGCTGAACGTGGTGGTCAACTGTGCCGGCATCCTCGGCGCCGGCCGCATGCTGGGCAAGGAAGGCCCGATGCCGCTGAACACCTTCGCCACCACGGTGATGGTCAACCTGGTCGGCAGCTTCAACGTGGCCAAGGCCGGCGCCGCGCTGATGCAGAACAACGAGGCGGGCGAAGACGGCGAGCGCGGCGTGATCATCAACACCGCCAGCGTCGCCGCCTACGAAGGCCAGATCGGCCAGGCCGCCTACTCCGCCTCCAAGGGCGGCGTGGTCGGCATGACCCTGCCGATGGCGCGCGAACTGTCGCGCTTCGGCATCCGCGTCGCCACCATCGCGCCGGGCATCTTCTGGACCCCGATGGTCGACGGCATGCCGCCGCAGGTGCAGGAGTCGCTGTCCGCCTCGATCCCGTTCCCCTCGCGCCTGGGCCAGCCGAACGAATACGCCGGCACCGTCGCCTTCATCCTCGGCAACCGCTACATCAACGGCGAGACCATCCGGCTGGATGGCGCCGTGCGACTGGCGCCGAAGTAAGCCGGGATTGGGGAGTCGGGATTCGGGATTCGCAAAAGCGCATCCCGCACCTGCGCTCCTGACGAATCCCGAATCACAAATCACGAATCCCGAGCAACCATGAAAGCTTCCGACGTCAAGAAAGGCAATGTGGTCGAGCACGAAGGTACGGTGTACCAGGTGCGCGACATCGAGCGCAGTCAGCCGACTGCGCGGGGTGGCAATGTCACCTTCCGTTTCACCATGTATTCGATTCCCGGCGGTCGCAAGTTCGACCTCAGCCTGCGTGCCGATGACGACCTGCGCGAGATGGACCTGGTGCGTCGCGCTTCCAATTTCTCCTACATGGACGGCGACGCCTTCGTCTTCATGGATGCGGAGGATTACACCCAGTACCTGCTCTCGCCCGAGCTGGTCGGCGACAACGCCGGCTACATCGTCGAGGACACCGAGGGTTATTACGTGCAGCTGATCGACGATGCGCCGGTCGGCCTGCAGGTGCCTTCCAGCGTGGTGCTGACCGTGGTCGACACCGCGCCGGAAATGAAGGGCGCCAGCGCCACCAAGCGGACCAAGCCGGCCAAGCTCAACACCGGCGTGGAGATCCAGGTGCCCGAGTACATCACCAATGACGAGAAGGTGTGGGTGAACACGCTGACCGGCGAGTTCTCCGGACGCGCGTGAGCAAGCCAGGAGTGAACAAGCGAGGAGTGAGTGAAGAGGAGTGAGAAGTGAGAGCGGCAACCTGAAACAGTGCCGCTCGCCCAAGGCCTCCGCTCACTCCCCGCTGCGCTACCCTCCATGGGGTGCGTTGAACTCTCGCTTTTCTCTCACTTCTCACTCCTCTTCACTCACTCCTCGCCAATCCACTCACTCCTCGCCCCCGCCCCATGTCTTCCGACCGCTATTCGCTGCGTGCCCATGCGATCGAGAGCCTGACCGCGATCAAGCGGCCGGACGTGCCGCCGCAGGTGGTGGTGCGCAATACCGCGGCGGTGGTGCTGCCGTTGGCGGTCGGCATGGCCAGCGGGCATCCGCAGATCGGCCTGGGCCTGGCCGCTGGTGCGTTGAACACCATGTTCGCCGACCAGCCCGGGCCCTACCGCCGGCGCATGTGGCAGATGCTGCTGACCTCGCTGGTCGCCGGTGCCGCCGCCCTGCTCGGCTTCCTGATCGGCGGGAACCTGTTGCCGATCCTGCTGGCCACGGCCGTCTTCGGTTTTTCCGGCGGCCTGCTGGTGGTGTTCGGCACGGACACCGCACGGGTCGGCCTGACCAGCATGATCCTGCTGGTGATCACCGCGGCGACGCCCACGTCACTGCATGACGCGCTGGGCAGCGCCGCGCTGATCGTCGGCGGCGGCCTGCTGCTGACCCTGTTCTCGCTGGCCGGCTGGCCGCTGCAACGCTATCGACCCGAGCGCATGGTGCTGGCCAACGTCTACGCCGGCCTGGCCACGCTGTGCCGCCAGGTCGAGCACGACGACAGCGAAGTGCCGGCGCTGACCGAAGCGATGACCACCCTGCAGCAGACCCTGCTGGGCCAGCATCGCGCCCACGGCCGCGCGATGGAGGCCTTCGGCGTGCTGCTGGAACTGGCCGAGCGGATCCGGCTGGAGCTGACCGCGATGGCCGAGCTGCATGCCGACCGCGGCGTCCACGAGCTGTTCCGCCGGGATGCGGCGCGGGTGCTGGCGGCCATTGCCGATGCGCTGGAAGAAGGCGAGGCGCCGGTGCAGGCCAGCCGCGCGCTGCACACCTTGCGCGCCAGCGAGCAGGCACTGTTCGATGGCCATCCCGACGCCAGCAGCCTGGCCAGCCATGTCCATGCGCTCACCGGCCAGTTGGCCGCCGCCGTGCGCAACGCCAACTGGGCCGGCAGCCGCGGCGAACTGCGCGCCAGCGCCGCGGAAACCCGCTTGCCCGATGCACTGCGCAGCGGCTCGGCACTGGCCACCCTGCGCGCCAACCTGACGCCGCACTCGGTGGCCTTCCGCCACGCCATGCGCATGGCGACCTGCCTCAGCGTGGCGCTGTGGATCTCGCGGCAATGGGGGCTTCCGCACGGCTACTGGCTGCCGATGACCGCCGCGATCGTGTTGCGCCCCGACTTCGCGGCCACCTTCAACTTCGGCCTGCTGCGCGTGCTCGGCACCGTGGCCGGACTGGTGCTGACCACCGTGCTGCTGCACATCACGCCCAGCGAACCCTGGGCGCACCTGGCGCTGATGGCGCTGCTGTGCATGGCCTTCCGCTATCTCGCCACCGCGCACTACGGCATTGCCGTGGCCACGCTGACCGGCACCGTGGTGATCCTGTTGTCGTACGAAGGCATCAGCCCCACCACGGCGGTCAGTGACCGGGTGATCAACACCGCCTTCGGCTGCGGCCTGGCCCTGCTTGCCTACGTGGCCTGGCCCACCTGGGAGCACGGCCGCGCCCGCTCCGCGCTGGCCGAGATGCTGCATGCGTACGCCAGCTACCTGCGCGCGCTGGCGCAACCGGCGCAGACCGCCATGCATGGCAACACCCGCACTGCGGCGCGCACCACGCGCACCAATGCGCAGGCCTCGATCGACCGCCTGCGCACCGAGCCGGCCACCCCGCCCGAACTGCTCGCGCTGGCGCGCACCCTGCTGGCCAACGGCAACCGCCTGGCGCGCACGGCCATGACCCTGGAAGCCACGCTGAGCGACTTCTCGGAACTGCCCGCGCCGACCGAGATCTCCGGCTTCATCGAGACGGCAGCCGACGCGCTGCAGGAAGTCGCCACCGCCCTGGCGGAAAAGCGCAGTGCCGACCACCTGCCCGACCTGCGCTCGCGCCAGCGCGAATTGCTCGACCAGCTCCGCGCGGCCGGCAATCCGCCGGGACTGGAGCTGTTCTCGCGCATCAGCGATCGCCTGGTCGACAACATCAACACCCTGGCCCACGTCGTCGGCCGCAGCTCGTCATCGACGGAAGGCCAGCCGGCAGGTTGATGTGGCGCGGCCCGATGGCGCGCTGATCCATTGCCTGCAACACGGATGAGCCGCGGTGCCGATGTGCGACCGCGGCACGACGACGCCCCCGCACCGGTCTAAACTTGCCGGATGCTGAAGATCGATACCCACGCCCACATCCTTCCCCGTGACTGGCCCGATCTGGCGGCCCGCTACGGCGACAACCGCTTCGCGGTGATGACCCACACCGACGGCCGCCACCGCATCTACAAGGACGGCCGGTTCTTCCGCGAGGTATGGGACTCGGCCTTCGACCCGCAGACCCGCATCGACGACTACGCCCGCTTCGGCGTGGACGTGCAGGTGATCTCCACCGTGCCGGTGCTGTTCTCGTACTGGGCGCCCGGCCACCAGGCGCTGGAGCTGCATCGCCATCTCAACGACCACATGGCCGGCGTGTGCCGCGACCATCCGCGCCATTACGCCGGCATCGGCACGGTGCCGCTGCAGTCGCCGGAACTGGCGATCCGCGAGCTGGAACGCTGCATCGACGAGCTGGGCCTGCAGGGCGTGCAGATCGGCTCGCACTGCGGCGACTGGAACCTGGATGCACCGGAGCTGTTCCCGTTCTTCGAGGCCGCCGCCGACCTGGGTGCCGCGATCCTGGTGCACCCGTGGGACATGATGGGCATGGCCAGCATGCCGAAATACTGGATGCCCTGGCTGGTCGGCATGCCGGCCGAGCAGTCGCGCGCCGCCTGCTGCCTGGCCTTCGGCGGCGTGCTGGAGCGGCTGCCGCAACTGCGCGTGATGCTGGCCCACGGCGGCGGCAGCTTCCCGGCCACGATCGGCCGCATCGAGCACGGCTTCCGCATGCGCCCCGACCTGGTTGCCACCGACAACCCGCGCAATCCACGCGAATACCTGCAGCGCTTCTACTTCGACTCCTGCGTGCACGACGACCAGGCCTTGCGCTACCTGCTGGATGTGACTGGCGTCCGCCAGGTGATGCTGGGCACCGACTATCCTTTCCCGCTGGGCGAGCAGGAGCCCGGCAGCGGCATCGAGGCACTGGGACTGGACGACGCCGATCGCGCCCGCCTGTTCCACGGCACCGCGCTGGAATGGCTGGGCCTGCCGCTGCACCGCTTCGCTCCCGAATCCACTGCCAAGGAACCCGCATGAACCCACGCGGCATCATCACGACCACCCTCGCCCTGGCCGCCATGCTGTCGGGCGCCGCCGTCCACGCCGCCGAGGTCAGCATGGCCGGCGGCAACGTCAGCTTCAGCACGCCGGCCGACTGGCTGGGCATCATGGAAACCGAGGGCGATCCGGAAGCGAAGGTGTTCCAGGTGCCCGATCCCTCGCCCACCGGCAAGAGCAACCTGGCCCGGGTCACCGTGACGGTGAAGCAGGTCGGCGACATCGGCGGCTTCCAGCAATACATGAGCGACGCCACCGCCAAGGCGATGGCGCTGCCCGGCTACCAGGCCACCGACGTGCCGGCCGGCCCCAACAGCGTGGCCTATACCGCGCAGGAAAACGCCAGCGAATTCAGCTACGTCGAGCACTACTGGTTCAAGAACGGCCTGGCGATCCAGTTGCGCTGCGTGCGCCCCAGCCAGAGCCTGGCCGGCGCCGCCTGGCGCGCCGGTTTCGACCAGGGCTGCGAATCCGTCGCCGCTCAGTTGAAGTAATCCGCCCAGCTCCCGCGATGCGGCCGGCGCGTGCCGGCCGCGCGTCGCCGCACTTCCACGGAAACACCGATGTCCGCAAGCTTCGAAGCCACCCTCGACTGGGCCCGCGCCCGTGATGCCGCCGACCCGCTGCGCGCGTTCCGCGACGAATTCCTGATTCCGCCGCACGAAGGCCGCGACAGCACCTATTTCTGCGGCAACTCGCTGGGCCTGCAGCCACGCTCCGTGCGCGAGGCGATCAATGCCGAGCTGGACCGCTGGGGCGAGCTGGGCGTCGAGGGCCACTTCAACGGCCCGCTGCCGTGGATGGACTACCACGAGTTCGTGCGCGACGACCTGGCCGCCGTGGTCGGAGCCAAGCCCGCCGAAGTGGTGGCGATGAACACCCTGGGCGTGAACCTGCACCTGATGATGGTCAGCTTCTATCGCCCCACCACCGAACGCCACGCGATCCTGATCGAGGCCGGCGCCTTCCCCACCGATCGCTACGCGGTGGAATCGCAGATCCGTTTCCACGGCTTCGACCCGGCCACCGCGCTGATCGAGCTGGAAGCGGACGAGCCCAACGGCATCGCCTCGCCCGCCGCGATCGAGCGCGCTCTGGCCGAACACGGCTCGCGCATCGCGCTGGTGATGCTGCCCGGCGTGCAGTACCGCAACGGCCAGGCCTTCGACCTGAAGGCGATCACCGAAAGCGGCCACCGCCATGGCTGCATGGTCGGTTTCGACCTGGCCCACGCAGTCGGCAACCTGCCGCTGCAACTGCACGACAGCGGCGCCGATTTCGCCATCTGGTGCAGCTACAAATACCTCAACAGCGGCCCCGGCGCGGTCGGCGGCGCCTTCGTCCACGAGCGCCATGCGCAGGCCGTGCTGCCGCGTTTCGCCGGCTGGTGGGGGCACGACAAGAGCAGCCGTTTCAAGATGGGCCCGGAATTCGTGCCCACACCCGGCGCCGACGGCTGGCAGCTGTCCAACCCGCCGATCCTGGCGCTGGCGCCGCTGCGCGTGTCGCTGCAGATCTTCCGCCGCGCCGGCATGCCGGCATTGAGCGAAAAGTCGCGCCAGCTCACCGGCTACCTGGAATGGCTGGTGCAGACGCAGCTGGCCGGCGTGCTGGAAGTGGTCACGCCGTCCGACCCGCAGCGCCGCGGCGCCCAGCTGTCGATCCGCGTGATCGGCGGCCGCGAACGCGGCCGCGCCCTGTTCGAGTACCTGATGGCAAATGGCGTGATCGGCGACTGGCGCGAACCCGACGTCATCCGCATCTCCCCCGCCCCGCTGTACAACCGCTTCGTCGACTGCCTGGCGTTTGCCGAGGCCGTGCAGACCTGGCATCGCGCCACCACGTAGGGCGGGCACTGCCCGCCGTGGTCTGCGGCATCGCGGGTGACGGGCCGTGCCCGCCCTACGACAGCGTCTGCAGCCGCGCGTGCAGTTCGTCCAGCCGCAGGTCGTGGCCCGAACCGGGCGACACGCGGGCGTCGAGGCTGCTCTCGGGCGTACGGCCCTGTCCCGCGTCGGCGGCGGCCTCGGCGGCGGCGCGGTAGGCGTCGCGGAACGGCACGCCGGCGGCGGCCTGTTCGATCGCCACGTCGGTGGCGTACATCGCCGGCTCGATCGCGGCACGCATGGTGGTTTCGTTCCAGCTCATCCGCGCCAGCAGGTCGGGGACCAGTTCCAGCGCCATCAAGCCGTGGCGCACGCCGTGGAAGATCGAGCCCTTGGAGAACTGCAGATCGCGCTGGTAGCCGGACGGCAGTGACAGCAGCTGCTCGATCTCGGTACGCGCGGCAGCCACGCTGGCGTAGCTGGCGCGCAGCAGTTCGATCACGTCGGGGTTGCGCTTGTTCGGCATGATCGAGCTGCCGGTGGTGTACTCGGCCGGCAGGCTGACGAAGCCGAATTCGGCGGTGGTGAACAGCGACAGGTCCCAGGCCAGCCGACGCAGGTCGAGCAGCGCGCCGCCGATTGCCTCCAGCACCGCCATCTCGAACTTGCCACGCGACAGCTGGGCGTAGATCGGCGACACCTGCATCCGCGCGAAACCCAGCGCCTGCGTGGTGTGCTCGCGGTCCAGCTTCAGGTTGACGCCGTAGCCGGCGGCGGTGCCCAGCGGGTTGGCGTCGATCAGCGCCATGGTCTGGCGCGCACGCAGCGCGTTGTCGATGAAGCCCTCGGCGAAGCCGGCGAACCACATGCCGGTGGACGACACCACCGCACGCTGCAGGTGGGTATAGCCCGGCAACGGAACCGCCGGCTGCGCGGCACGATCCAGGCAGACCCGCGCGATGGCGCGGCAATGCGCTTCCAGCTCGGCCAGCTTGTCCTTCAGCCACAAACGCGTGGCCACCAGCACCTGGTCGTTGCGGCTGCGCCCGGTATGCACGCGGCGGCCGGCATCACCGAGGCGCTCGGTCAACCGCGCCTCGATGGCGGAGTGGCCATCCTCGTAGCGCTCGTCGAGCACGAAGCCGCCACTGCGGAAGTCATCCGCCAGCACGTCCAGCTCGCGCTTCAACGCGGCCGCCTCGTCGGCACTGACCACGCCGATGTTGGCCAGGCCTTCCACGTGCGCCTTGCTGGCGGTCACGTCATGCAGGAAGAACTCGCGATCGAGGATCACGTCATCGCCAGCCAGGAAACGCATGATCTTCGCGTCGATCTGGATGCCGGATTTTTGCCAGAGAGGTTGGGACATGAGAGCGAGTGATCAGTGGAGAGGAGTGAGTGGAAAAGCGAGGAGTGAGTGCAGAGGAGTCAGTGGAGAGTAAAAGCGGAAGCCGCGTGGCGGGAAGCTTGGGGAGTGCGGGCTGTTCTCTCACTCCTCACTCCTCTTCACTCACTTCTCGCTCTCCGATTCCAGCCAGTTCATCCAGGCTCAACGCCCGGTTGATGTTCTGCATGGCCTGGGTGGCGGCGCCCTTGAGCAGGTTGTCCAGGGTGGACACGACCACCACGCGCTTGCCGTCGGCCGACAGCGTGAAGCCGCCGACCTCGGCATGGTGGCGATGGGCGATGCGGCTGACCCAGGGGGCGTCGTCGAGCACCTTGACCAGCGGCTCGGCGTCGTAGGCGTGATGGAAGCGCTGCAGCACCTCGTCGCGCTTCAGCGCGCGCGACAGGTACAGGCTGGAGGTAACGGTGAGGCCGCGGAAATGCGGTGCCACGTGCGGCATGAATTCCACTGGCAGGCCGAGCTGGAAGCTCACTTCCTTCTCGTGCATGTGGCCGGTGAGCGCATACGGCATCAGGTTGTCGCGCAGCTTCTCCGGATCGTTCCTGTCCGACGGGGTGGTGCCCGCACCGGAATAACCGGACACGCCGAAGCACACCGGCGGTGCCGCCAGCAGATCCTTCAGCGGCAGGATCGACAGCTGCATCGCGGTGGCGTAGCAGCCGGGATTGCTGATGCGCTTCTGGCCGCGATACTGGCCACGGGTGAGTTCGGGCAGGCCGTAGTACCAGGCACGGTCGAAACGATGATCGGCGGAAAGATCGACCACCAGCGTATCCGGTGCGGCCTGGTCGATCGCCTCCACGAAAGCCGGCGCCTTGCCGTTGGGCAGGGCCAGGATCACCACGTCGGCATGCTTGCCGGCCACTGCGGCAGGGTCGAGGTTCTCGTAGCGCAGCTCGCCGGTGTACGCGTCGCTGTGCTCGCTGACGCGCTGCCCATCCAGCTCGCGCGAGGAGACGAAGCCGAGCTCCAGCGCCGGATGCGCCACCACCAGGCGGATCAGCTCCGCCCCGGTGTGGCCGCGGGCGCCGACGATGCCGACGGTTTTGCGATTGCTCATGATTTGTCGCCTTGCTCAAGTTTGAAGGCCAGATGCGTGTTCACCGCTGGCCATTCCGATTCGATGATGGAGAACACCACGGTATCGCGCCAGCTGCCATCGGGCAGGATGCGGTGGTTGCGCAGCACGCCTTCCTGTTTCGCGCCCAGCCGTTCGATCGCCGCGCGGCTGCGCTGGTTGAGCCAGTGCGTGAGGAACTCCACGCGGATGCAGCCCAGCGTCTCGAATGCATGGCGCAGCAGCAGCCATTTGCACTCGGTGTTCACCGCACTGCGCTGCACCGCCGGCGCATACCAGGTGTAGCCGATTTCCAGCCGGCGGTTGGCGGCCTCGGCATGGGCATAGCGGGTGCAACCGACGATTTCGCCACTGGCCCTGGCGCGCACCACGAACGGCAGCGCCGTGCCGGCCGCCTGTTGCGCCAGCGCGGCCTCGACGTAGGCGGCCACCGCGTCCGGTGCCGGCACGGCGGTGTACCACAGCTTCCACAACTCGCCGTCGGCACTGACCCGGCGCAGGTCGTCGACGTGCGCGATCGTCAGCGGCTCCAGTCGAACATGGCGGCCTTCGAGCACCACCGGGGAAAGAAAATCGCTCATGAGCTCAACCGATCAGCGTGGGTTGGCGCTGCGCGCAATGCTCCACGCAGCGTGCGATGGTGTCGAAGTGGCTGTCCAGGCCATACCAGAACACCTTCCACTTCGGCTGCTTGAGGCAGCCGTCGGACTCGGCATGGTAGAACGCGTTCACCGGATTGCCGTGGCGCGAGCGCCAGAACAGCCGCGGGTTCTCCTCGCGCATCACCTGCCACACCGCACGGCCCAGGCCTTCGCCCTGGGCGTCATCGAGCACGGCGAACTTGTCCAGGTAGGGCAAGCCATCCTCCATGGTCAGGATCATCGCGGCGCGATAGTTCTCGCTGACGTAGATGCGATACGGCACGGTGCGCTCGAAATAGTCGGCCACCAACTGGCGGCCGAAGCTCGATTCGATCAGCCCGCGCATGCGCGCCAGGTCGATGCCGTCCCAGGCGCCAACGCTGCGCACCTTCTCGCCACGTCGTACCAGGGTGCCCGAACCCTTGTGGGTGAACAGCTCCTTGGCCAGCTCGGCCGGGCGGGTGATCGACACCGACGAGGTCAGCGGCAGGCTGTCCAGCAGGTCGGCGATCTGCTCGATCTTCAGCCGCATGCCGCCGTTGATCCACGGCTGCGCCATCAAGTGCTCGTACTCGGTGCTGAGGTTGATCGAGTCGATCACCTTGCCCTCGCCATCAAGCAGGCCGCCGGTACCGGTGAGGAACACGATCTTGTACGGCTGCAGCACGCGCACCAGCTCGTTGGCGGCGATGTCGGCGTTGACGTTGAGGATCTGGCCCTCGTCGGTCTCGCCGAGGCTGGCGATCACCGGGATCGAGTTGGCACGCAGGCCGGCCTCGATCGGCGCCAGGTTGATGCTGCGCACCTTGCCGACCATGCCGTAGCGTTCGAGCTCCAGGTAGTCGGCCAGAAACACGCCGCTGGACACCGAGGTGGCGCGGGTATCCATCGACTGCAGCGCCTCGACCAGCCGCAGGTTCTGCTGCTGGAACACCCGCCGCACGATGCCCAGCGCCTTGGGCGAGGTCACCCGCAGGCCGTCGATGGTCTGCTTCTCGATGCCGGCAGCGGTCAGCTCCTCATCCAGCTGCGGGCCGGCGCCATGCAGCACGATCGGGGTCAGCCCGACCTGCTGCAGGAAGGTCAGCGACGAGGCCAGATCCTGCAATTCGTCACGCAGCACCGCGCCGCCGACCTTGACCACCGCGAAGCGCTTGGCATCGAGTTCGGCGAAACGCTTCAGGTACTGCTGGATTTCCTTGGCGCTGCCCATGCTGGAGAGCAGGCGCACGATGGTTTTGCGGGTGTGCTTATGCGTTTCCACGATCGACGATCCGGTAGATGACTTCGGCGTAATGCCGCAATTGATCCAGGCTGACCCATTCGTCGGCGCTGTGCGCCTGGGCGATGTCGCCGGGGCCGTAGACGAAGGCGATGTAGCCGGCGGCGGAGAACAGCGAGGCCTCGGTCCAGAAATCCACCGCGTTGCCCACCGGGATCTCCAGTTCGTCGGCCAGATCGCGCGCCGCCAGCCGCCGCGCCTCGGCGGTGGCGGTGTCGCCAGCCGGCAGCGAGGGGCCGCGGAAGGTTTCCTCGAAATGCGCCGGCGCCGATTCGGCCAGCCCGCGGAAGCGTTCCAGCAAGCCATCGGGGTGCATGGTCGGCAACGGCCGCATGCCGAAACGCACTTCGGCACTGGGCGCGATCATGTTGGCCTTGATGCCGCCCTCGATGCGGCCGATGTTGAACCGCAAGCCGGTCAGCCCGCCGAAGCGTTCGTGCGACTGCGCCGCCACGAAATCCAGCGCCGCATCACCCCAGCGGACCGCCTGGTGCAAGGCGCTGTCACCCGGCTTCTGCTCACCCGAGGCATGCCCGGCGTGACCGGCGAAACGCATCAGCACCGACTGGATCCCGCGATGGGCCAGCACGGCCTCGCCACGGGTCGGCTCGGCCACCAGCACCGCCTGATAACTGCCCGCCGGGAAATCACGCAGGAAGCCGGCGATGCAACGCGGATCGTTGGCTTCCTCGTCGGTCGAGAACAGCAGCGCCATGTCGCCGTCACTGGCGTTGGCCACCGCCAGCAAGGCCGCCGCCGCCCCCTTGATGTCGCAGGCACCGAGGCCGATCGCGCGGTCCTCCGTCACGCGCAGTGCGTGCGGACTGGCCGTCCACGCCGGCGAGTCCGGCACGGTATCCAGATGCACGTTGAACAGCAGCTTCGGCTGGCCACGCACCGCATGCAGGCTCACCGCGCCGGCGCCGTGATCGGTCACCGTGACGGCAAAGCCCTGCAGCTGCGCACGCAGGTAGTCGAAGATGCCGTCGGTACCGATGGCGCGCGGCGGATTGCGCGTATCGAAACCGACCAGCGCTTCCAGGTGCCTCAAGGTAGCGTCGAGCAGTTCTTGCCGAGTCCCCATTCCCTATTCCCCATTCCCGGCCCGATTGACCTCGGCCCACAGCGTCGAACTCATGCCGAACAGCTTGATGAAGCCCTCGGCCTCCTCCACGCCCCAGTCGGCCGACTGCGCGTAGGTGGCGCCCTTGGCGTGCAGGATGTGCTTCGACTCGATCGCCACGGCATCGACCGTGCCACCCTGTGTCTCCAGCGTGACTTCGCCATTGACGGTGGACTGGCTGGAGGCGAGGAAGGCTTCCAGATCGGCCTTGACCGGATCGTGGAAGAAACCCTCGTAGACCACTTCCACCCACTTGCGCGCCACCTCGGGCTTGAAACGGTTCTGCTGCTTGCTCAGCACTGCCTCTTCCAGCGCACGATGCGCGGCCAGCAGGGAAACCAGGCCCGGCGCCTCGTAGATGATGCGGCCCTTGAGGCCGATGGTGGTGTCGCCGGTGTACAGGCCTCGGCCCACGCCGTACGGCGCGAACAGCGCGTTGAGCCGGGCCAGGATCTGGTGGCCGGGCAGCTTCTCGCCATCCAGCGACACCGCTTCGCCACGCTCGAAGCCCAGCTTGACCCGCAACGGTTTGGACGGCCATTCGGCGCGCGGCTTGCACCAGCCGCGAGCGCCCTCGCCCGGCGCCTGCCACTGGTCGATCTCGCCGCCGGACATGGTCACGCCCAGCAGGTTCTCGTTGATGGTGTAGGCCTGCTGCTTGGCGCGCACGCCGAAGCCGCGCTCTTCCAGGTACTTCTGCTCGTAGGCGCGGGTCTGCGTGTGCTCCTTCTGGATCTCGCGGATCGGCGCGACGATCTGGTAATCACCCAGCGATTTCACGGTCAGGTCGAAGCGCACCTGGTCGTTGCCCATGCCGGTGCAGCCGTGCGCGATCGCCCGCGTGCCCAGCTCGGCAGCGCGCTTCAGTGCCGCCTCGACGATCAGGTAGCGGTCGGACACCAGCAACGGATACTGCCCCTGGTAACCCTCGCCCGCCCACACGAACGGCTTGACGAAACCGTCCCAGATCGCCGGACCACCATCGATCGTGACGTGGCTGGCCACGCCCAGCTCTTTCGCCCGGTTCTCGATGAACGCCCGCTCCTCGGCGTCCACGCCACCGGTATCGGCAAACACCGTATGCACCGCCCAGCCGCGCTCCATCAGCCAGGGCACGCAGAAGCTGGTATCCAGGCCACCGGAGAAAGCCAGGACGATGGCTTTGTTGCCGGGATTGGGGAGTCGGGATTCGGGATTCGTTGAAGCGGTTTGCGGCGACATGGAGAACTCCTGCAATGAGTGAAAGTGGTGGCGTGCGAGCTGTGGCTTTTGCGTATCCCTACTCCCCATTCCCTGCTCCCGGCTCAACGACGATCTGCGGTTCGCAGCGCACAGGGAAGTTCACGGAGTTGGCGATGAAACAGGCGTGGTGGGCGGATTCATGAGCGGCCAGCGCCTTGGCCGGGTCGCTGTCGGCGCGGATGGTGACCGTGGGGTGCAGCACGACCTCGCTGAAACGGCCGCTGTCGCCTTCGGTGACCATCGTGCCTTCGGCCCGGTCTTCGTAGGCGACGACGACCACGCCGGCGACGGTGGCCATGTGCAGGTAGGACAGCATGTGGCAGGTGGACAGGGCGGTGACCAGCATGTCCTCCGGATTGTGTTTCGTGGCGTCGCCACGGAAGGTCGGATCGGCCGAGCCGTCCAGATCGGGTTTGCCGGCGATGCGGATCAGGTGTTCGCGGCCGTAGTTGCGATAGCCGTCGGTGCCGCTGCCACGATTGCCGGTCCAGCTCACCTGGACGTGATAGCTGTGTGCGTGGTTCATGCCTTGGATTCCTCCTGCCATGCCATCAGTGCCGCCAGTTCCGCATCGCCGTCACCATCGCGGCGGCGCAGGCCGGCGATCACGCCGAGCCGGTTGCGTTCGGGATGGTTCTGGCTGAGCTTGAACTTGCCTTCGATCCGCTTGATGGCGACCTCGATGCCGACGATGCCGCGCAGCAGCTTTTCGACGTGATCTTCCGGCGCATCGTCCACGCGCCACGGCTGCGGCTCGTTGGCTTCGTGGCGGCCGGTGAGACGCTCCAGCAAACCACGCAGCCAAGCGGCGTCCTCGACCACCTTCAGCCGTCCATGCACGTGCGCCACCGCGTAGTTCCAGGTCGGCACCTCGCGCTGCGTCTCCTGCTTGGTCGGATACCAGTTCGGGCTGATGTAGCCATCCGGCCCGTGGAAGATCACCAGCACCTCGGCACCGTCCAGTTGCACCAACTCATTGCCCCGCGCCACGTGACCATGCAACGCGCCGTCCACCTGTTCAAACGGCAGATGGTTGGCAGCCAAGCCATCCACCGTGTTCGCCACGATCGTGGCGAACGGACAATCACGAATCAGCCCATGCAGGACCTCTTCGCGCTTTTCCTTGAAATGTTCAGGCAGATACACGGCGACTCCCGGCTGGCTCCGATTCCCTATTCCCCGTTCCCGGCCGTGCACAGCGAGGCCATGACCGCCTTCTGCACGTGCAGCCGGTTCTCGGCCTCGTCGATGGCGATGCAGTACGGCGCATCCATCACCGCGTCGGTGGCCTTGACGTTGCGGCGCAGCGGCAGGCAGTGGCTGAACAGGCCGTTGTCGGTCAATGCCATCTTGGCCTCGTCGACCATGAAGTGGCGGTGGGCTTCGCGGATCGGCTTTTCCTTCTCCCACTGGCCGAAATACGGCAGCGCGCCCCAGCTCTTGGCGTAGACGACATGGGCGCCGCGATAGGCCTCCTCGATGTCGTGGCTGACGGTGAGCGAGCCGCCGTTCTCCGCGGCGTTGCGGCGGCCGAACTCCATGTAGCGCTCGTCCAGCACGTACTCCGGCGTGGGGCACAGCAGGGTCACGTCCATGCCCATCTTGGTGGCGATCAGCAACGCCGAGTTGGCCACCGCGGTGTTCAGCGGCTTGGGGTGGTAGGTCCAGGTCAGCACGTACTTTTTGTTTTGCAGATCGCCCAGGTGCTCTTTCAGAGCCATCGCATGGGCCAGCTCCTGACATGGATGGGTGATGGTTTCCATGTTGATCACCGGCACCGTGGCGTACTGCGCGAAGGCCTTGATCACCTTGTCCTGGCGATCCACCGCCCAGTCCTGGAATTTCGGGAAGGCGCGCACCGCGATCAGGTCGACGTAGCGGCTGAGCACCCGCGCCACCTCGGCGATGTGCTCCTCGGTGTCACCGTCCATCACGCTGCCCACCTCGAACTCGATCGGCCATGCGTCCTTGCCCGGCGCCAGCACGATCGCGTGGCCGCCCAGATGGAACGCACCCAGCTCGAAGCTGGTGCGGGTGCGCATCGAAGGATTGAAAAACAGCAGCGCGATCGACTTGCCGGCCAGTTGCTGGCCGCGTGGCGAGCGCTTGAATGCGGCGGCCTGCTCCAGCAGCGCGTCGATCTCGGCGCGGCTGTAGTCCTGCGTGGTGAGAAAGTGGCGAAGGGTCATGGATGAGATGCTCTTGGTGGAAGAGTCCGGCCCTGGATGACCGGGTTGATGTCGATGGAACTGCCTGGATCACCGCCCCGAACACGAAAAAACCCGGCGCGATGGCCGGGTTTCTGTCGTCGATGCACATGGAAAACGCGTGCGACTGCCTACCCGGCCGGATATTCGGTCATCGGTCGGCGCGCACGCGAGGTCATGCCGGCAGCCATGCGGGCGCTGGTCAGGACGGTAGCGGTGTAGACGGCCGAAGACATGGAGAATGTTCCACAGGGTGAGCGCGCATCATGACGACAATTTCGCTGCCGTGCAACATACCGATGAAAGCGGCCGCCGAAACGACAACGCCGCCCTCGAGGGCGGCGTTGCAACAAGCCTGGGCGGGTCGGGGCCGGTTCAGTCGGCCGGCTCCACCTGCACGCGCACGCGGAGGCGCTCGCCCGGGTCGTAGCTCAGGCGCGAGACGTAAACCTCGCCGCGATAGCGGTACTCGACGTCGTAGCCGATGATCCGGCGCTGCTCGCTGACCGTGCTGACCTGGCGGCAACGGGTTTCGGTGCTTTCATAGTCGCGCCCGCGACCGGCCCGGTTGCCCACCGCGCCACCGGCCACCGCGCCGGCCACGGTGGCCGCCTTGCGGCCATCGCCCTTGCCCACGGTATTGCCCAGCACGCCGCCGATCACCGCGCCCAGCACGGTACCTGCGGTGCTGTTGCCGCCCTCATGGCGAACCACCGGCTGGTCATAACACTCCTGCCGCGGCACCTCGGTGCGGGTAACGCCCTGCACCGGATCGGCGCGCAGCACGTCGGCCCAGCCGTAATGGCTGTTGTCGTCGACATGGGAATACGGCGCATCCTGCGCGAGGGCATTGCCGCCCAGCGCAGCGACGACCAATGCGGAAAGCCACCATTTGGTCATCACGACCTCCGGAAATCTTCGTGACCGCGCGGTTGCGCGAAACAAGCCCGCATTGCAGCAAATTCACGCTGAATACACGCTTAGAAGCCCGCCGGAAAAGCCATGGCCTTGTTAAGATGCCGGGCTGCCCCTGCACCCAAGTCGCGGATTTCCCGATGCCGATCTCGCTCTACAACAGCCTGACCCGCCGTACCGAACCCTTCGCCCCGCTGGATCCGCAGCGCGTGACGATGTACCTGTGCGGCCCCACGGTCTACAACTACGTGCATATCGGCAACGCGCGCGGCCCGGTGGTGTTCGACGTGCTGGTGCGGCTGTTGCGCCGGCATTACCCGCAGGTGCGTTACGCCCGCAACATCACCGACGTCGACGACAAGATCAACGCCGCCGCGCAGCAGCAGGGCGTGCCGATCAGCGAGGTCACCGAACGCTTCGCCGCCACCTATCGCGAGGACATGGCCGGGCTCGGCGTGCAGCCGCCGGACATCGAGCCGCACGCGACCACCCACATCGAGCCGATCATCGCGATGATCAACCGGCTGATCGACGGTGGCCACGCCTATGCCGCCGAGGGCCACGTGCTGTTCGACGTCGGCTCGTTCCCCGACTACGGCCGCCTGTCCGGCCGCGATCCCGACGAGCTGCTGGCCGGCGCCCGCGTCGAGGTGGCCCCGTACAAGCGCAGCCCCGGCGATTTCGTGCTGTGGAAGCCGTCCACGCCCGAGCTGCCCGGCTGGGACAGCCCGTGGGGCCGTGGCCGTCCGGGCTGGCACATCGAATGCTCGGCGATGAGCGCGGCCCACCTGGGCGAGACCATCGACATCCACGCCGGCGGCGTCGACCTGCTGTTCCCGCATCACGAGAACGAGGTGGCGCAGTCCACCTGCGCGCACGGCGGCAAGACCTTTGCCCGCTGGTGGATGCACAACGGCATGCTCACCTTCGACGGGCGCAAGATGTCCAAGTCGCTGGGCAACGTGCTGCTGGTGCATGAACTGCTGAAACTGCACTCGCCCGAGGCGCTGCGCCTGCGCCTGCTCAGCGGCCACTACCGCCAGCCGCTGGACTGGTCCGACGCGGCGATCGCCCAGGCCGCCAGCACCCTGGACGGCTGGTACCGCGTGCTGCGGGATCTGGCCGATGTCGAATTGCCGGCCGGCGAACTGCCGGTGCCGGCCTCGGTGGAAGCCGCCTTGTGCGATGACCTGAACACCCCGCAGGCGCTGGCCGAGCTGTCCGTGCTGGCCGATGCCGCACGCCAGTCCCGCACGCCCGAGGCCAAGGCCGCCCTGCTCGGTGGCGCTGCCGCACTGGGCCTGCTGCAGCAGGATCCGGAAGCCTGGTTCCGCCGCGGCAGTGACGAAGTCGACGCCGTCCTGGTCGAAGATCTTCTGCAGCAGCGCCAGGCCGCCCGCGCCGCCCGCGACTTCGCCCGCGCCGACGCCATCCGCGACCAGCTGGCCACGATGCGCGTGCTGATCGAGGACGGCCCGCAAGGTCCGCGCTGGAGCATCGACAAGAGCTGAGGTGGGCCCGGCCACGGCATTCCGCGCGATAATGCGCGGATGAACGACATCAACACCGGCGCCGACAAGGCGCAACAGGAGATCGCCGAGGAATTCGCCTTCTTCGGCGACTGGACCGAGCGTTACCAGTACCTGATCGACCTCGGCCGGCAACTGCCGCCGTTTCCCGAGGACTGCAAGACCGAGCAGTACCGCGTGCACGGCTGCCAGTCGATGGTGTGGCTGGTGCCCGACGGCGACGCGGCGGAAATGCGCTTCCAGGCGGCCAGCGATTCGGCCATCGTCTCCGGCCTGATCGCCCTGGTGCTGCGCGTCTATTCCGGTCGCCCGGCCGCGGAAATCGTCGCCACCGAGCCGGTGTTCATCGGCGAAATCGGCCTGGCCAAGCACCTGTCGCCCACCCGCTCCAACGGCCTGGCCGCGATGCTGGCCAGGATCAAGGGGTACGCGACGCAGGCGCTTGCCTGAGGCGAGGAGTGAGTGGAGAGGAGTGAGGAATGAGAGAGCGCCCAGCCGCCTTTCACCCCACGCATTTGCCCGCTATTGCTTTCGTCGCACGGAAAAACGAAGCCCCGCACAAGCGGGGCTTCGGTGTGCCTCACGGAAGAAACGACAGGCTCAATCGCCCATCTGCTTCTGCAGATGCTCACGGCGTTCCTGCGCATCCAGCGACAGGGTGGCGATCGGGCGGGCGTCGAGACGGTCCACGCCGATTTCCTCGTCGGTTTCCTCGCAGAAACCGTAGCTGCCGTCCTCGATCCGGCGCAACGCCTTGTCGATCTTGGAGATCAGCTTGCGGTAACGGTCGCGGGTACGCAGCTCCAGCGAGTTCTCGGTCTCGCGGGTGGCGCGCTCGGCCTCGTCGCCGACGTCACGCACTTCCTCGCGCAGGTTGTCCATGGTCTGGCGCGACTCTTCCACCAACTGCTCGCGCCAGTCGCGCAGCTTGTTGCGGAAGTAGGCCAGGTGCATCGGGTTCATGTACTCCTCGTCGTTCGACGGCTTGTACCCCTTGGGCAACACGATGTTCGTGGTGGACGGCAAGGCGTAGCGCCCGTCTTCACGGGTGACGCTTGGATCAACGTTGTTTGCTGCAGGTTTGTTCATTGAGGACTGCGAGTTTTTCTGGTTCTTGTGAGTGGCGGGACGATCCTCGACGGCCGAAGCCGTGCGTGACGTCACCATGGCGGTGGCGCTGGCCACCTTGCCGGTGAAGAGCCGACTGGTGGATGGCGCCGATACAGCTTTTCCGGCAGCTGGCACCGACCCGGCCCTGGCGGCCCCGATCGACGGCTTCGCCGCCGGTGTGGCCGCCTTCCTGGCAACCTTTTCCACGGCAGGCTTGCTGACCTTGCCGGCGGCCGGCAGAACCTTCCTGCCCACGGCCTTGTTGTCTTTCACGGCCGCCGCTTTCGGCACGACCTTGCTGGCGGATGTCTTCGCGGCAGTTTTTTTCGCCACCACCTTCTTTGCCGGAACCTTGGCCACGGTCTTCTTTGCAACGGGCCCCTTGGCGACGGCCTTCTTCGCCACCGCCTTGCCGGCCGGAATCCTGGCAACGGCCTTCTTCGCAACGGCCTTCTTCACGACAGCTTTGGCTTTCTTTGCAACAACCTTCTTCGCCACTGCCTTGCCAGCCGCGCTCTTGGCAGCTTTGCTGCTCAGCGGTTTGGCCGCCGGCTTCTTCGCGACCACCTTCTTCGCGGTTGTCGCCGGCTTCTTCGCGATGATCTTCTTCGCCGCCACCGCCTTGCCCGGTGCGGTTCGCACGGATTTCGCAGGGGTCCGGGAAGGCGCCTTGGCGGCAGCCTTCACTGCCCGCCCCTTCGCGACAACCGCCTTCGGCTTGCCCGCCGCCTTGGCCGTTCCCTTCGTGGCTTTGGCAGCGGTCGAACTACGCGTCGTTTTCGCCATATCCCTTCACCGTTTTTGGCCGTGGCGGCCGGGTGTTATAGCCCATGTGCCCAACACCGGCAAGCACGCTTCTGGAATACTTGGGTAACCAGATGCTGCAAGCCGATCCGGCAACGTGAATGCCCTGACTCGATTGATACTGTGCCTGCTCCGTTTGTACAAGCGCTGGCTCAGCCCCCTGCTTGGGCAGCGCTGCCGCTTTCATCCGAGCTGCTCCGATTATGCACGGATGGCGGTGATCCGCTTCGGGCCATGGCGCGGCAGCCTGCTGGCAGGCTGGCGCCTGCTGCGCTGCCAGCCATTGTGCCGCGGCGGTGAGGATCCGGTACCGGAACGGTTCCACTATCCGCGCTGCGGCTGCCGCGACCAGTCGCCTCACGACGACTGACCCGCAGCGGGCGCACCCCGGACGCCCGCCGCGAAAGACTCAGGAGACGTTGCCGTAGCCGCCTTCCACGCCCTTGCTGGCGTATGCCACCGCATCATGCGGATGCAGGCTTTCCTGGTGTTCGACACGGACGTGGAAATCGGCCAGCGAGGCATCGGCATCCAGCGCTCTCTGGATGCGCCTGGCGGCATCCTCGCAGAACATCAGGTTGCCGCCGTTGGCCAGGGCGAAGGCCTGTTCGTCCTCACGCTTGACCGCGGTCTGCACCGGCGTGGCCAAGGCCAGCTCGACCCGGTCGACCAGGTCGATCAGCCCGAACGATGCGCCGGGCACCAAGCGGACACGCAGGCTGGCCACGCTGCGCTGGGCGTGCGGCGTGGCAACGATGCCCTGCTCGCTGCCCAGCCAGGCCAGCACGGCGGCATGATCGAGCGGCGCATCACTGGAGAAGTCGCGGGTGAACTGGTCCTGGATCAACTGGCGCGACAGTGCCGCCGACGCCGGACAAGTCGACGAATAGAGCACGTCGGTGGCGAACTCGAGCCGGAAATCATCGCCCTGCAGGCTGGCCTCGATGCGCACCGGATACGAGCGCCAGCCGCTGTTGGCGCTGCGCAGCGCCGGGCGCCGCACCAGATGCTCGAAACGGATGCCGATGCTGGCACGGTCGGCCAGCCCCTCATGCGAATCAAGGAAGGCCTGCAGCAACTCGCGCACGGCATCGACCGTCAGCGGGCGACTGGACAGCTGCTGCTCCGCCAGCAGGTACAGGCGCGACATGTGGATGCCACGCTTGTCCGGCCGGGTCAGGTTGACGAAAGCATCGACCCGCGCACTGCTGCGATGGATTTCACCGTCGCCGGCGTCGAAACTCACCGGCAACTGGATGCCGGCCATGCCGACCCGGTCGAGCATGCCGGCAAGATGGGGCTGCGCGTGCCCGGCCACGTCGGGCAGCAGGCGCGCGGTATTTTCCTGGTTGGACATCAAGGCATTCCTGGTTCGGCGGAGCGATCGCGCCGCAAGACCCAAGCATGTTGGGGCGCATCACCCGCCAGGCAATAGTGGCGTCAGGGAAACACTGTGTCCGCGCGGACTCAGCCAACCAGACGGTGCCAGGCACGCGCGGCGCGCCAGGCCTGCCAGGACACGCCCGGGCCGACCCGTGAGTGACCGGCCTGCAGCACGGCCAGCGCATCGCCGGCACGCGCGGCAGCACGCGCCAGCCTGGCCGCATGGCGGGATTCGACGGCACGGAACACGCTGACCGGGCCATCCAGCTTGTCCGCCGCCTTCCAGCTGGCGGACAGATCCGCCAGTTGCGCCACGATCGCCTGCTGGCGTTGCGCACCGACCTGTCGCAGTTGCGCCCGGGTCAACCCATGACGTGCCAGTTGTGCCATCGGCAGCGGCAGGCGGTCGTTGTCGGCATCCTGTTCCAGCCGCAGCAAGGCATGCAGCAGGTGATTGCTCGTCGCCAGCAGCGCGGCCCGCGCCGGATCGGCATCGGCGCCATACCACCAGGCGGTTTCCAGTGCGGCCAGCGCACCGTGCAGCGGCATGGCCGCTTCCCGTTGTGCCGCGAAATCCGCCGCAGTGCCCTGCTCCAGCTGGGCCATCGCCGCCACGATCGGGGCCAGCCAGCGCTCGCTGTCGATGGCATGCGCGCGTTCGTCATCGAACAGCACCCGGGTCAGCGGATGTCGCCCGCCGCTGGCGGCCGCGCCGGCCAGCTCCTCGGCCCACCAGTTGAGCTTGGCGGCAGCCACCTGCGGCTCACGGATGCCGTAGGCCGCCCCCAGCAACTCCTGCTCCAGCGCCGCCAGCGCCAGATGGCCGGGATGGCGCCGGCCATCGACGAAGGCCAGCGCCACGCGCTGCTGCGGCTGCACCGCCAGCCATTTGTCGATGAAGCCCTGCAGCACGGCCGGCTGTTCGTCGGCCTCGCTCATGCCTCGACCACCTGCCGTTGCAGCAACGCGGTCAGCTGGGCGGGATGTTCCAGCACGGCATCGGCGCCCCATGTCTGCGGATCGCCGCCATCCAGATAGCCCCAACCCACGGCCACCGTGTACAGGCCGGCCGCCGCGCCAGCCTGCACGTCACGGCGGTCGTCGCCGACGAACAGGCAATGCGCCGGATCCAGCCCCGCCCGCTCGCAGGCCAGCAGCACCGGCGCCGGATCGGGCTTCTTCACCGGCAGCGTGTCACCGGAAACCACCGCCGCGACGCGCGTTGCCCAGCCGATGCGCGGCAGCAGCGCCTCGGTGAGAAAACCGGGCTTGTTGGTGACGATGCCCCAACGCAGGCACTGCGCCTCGATCGCATCCAGCATCGCCTCGATGCCATCGAAAGGCTGCGTCTGCTGCGCGATCACCTGCTGGTACAACTGCAGGTAGCGCGGCACCATCGCCTCGATCGCCGCTTCGCCGCGATCGGCAAAGGCATTGCGCAGGATCGCGCGGCTGCCGCTGGAGACCACCTCGCGTACCGGTGCATACGGCGGCAACGCCACGCCTTCCTCGGCACACAGCAACTGCAGGGCGACGTACAGGTCCGGTGCGCTGTCGAGCAGGGTGCCGTCCAGGTCGAACAGCACCGCCTCGATGGTTGACGGCAACATCTTCATGCCGGCTTGCGTGCGGCCAGCACGTAGTTGATGGCGGTGATCCGGCTCAGCCACGCCTTGCGGCTGAGCGGGTTGTAGCCCAGCCCGGAAACATCCTCCAATTCCAGCCCGGCATGGCGCAGCATGCGGCCCAGCTCGGACGGCTTGAGGAATTGCGCGTAGTGATGGGTGCCCTTGGGCAGCATGCGCATCACGTATTCGGCACCGACGATGGCGGCGCCGAACGCCGCCGGCGTGCGGTTGAGGGTGGACATGAACAGGCGACCGCCGGGTTTCAGCATCGCCGCCAGATCGCTCACCAGCGCCTCCGGATCGGGCACGTGCTCGATCAGCTCCATGCAGCACACCACGTCGAAGCCCTCCGGCTCGGCCGCCGCCAGCTCGGTGGAGGACTGCACGCGGTAGTCGACCTCAAGGTTCGATTCGTGCAGGTGCAGCTTCGCGATGCGGATCACCTTCTCGCCAAGGTCGATGCCGGTGACCTTGGCCCCCGCGCGCGCCAGCGCCTCGGACAGCAGGCCGCCACCGCAGCCGACATCGGCCACGCGGGCCTCGCGCAGATCGGCGCGCGCGGCGATGTAGCCGGCACGTACCGGGTTCAGGTCATGCAACGGGCGCGACTCGCCATCCGGATCCCACCAGCGTGCGGCGAGGCTGTCGAAGCGGGCGATCTCGGCGGCACTGACGTTGTCGTGCGCACGCGGTTCGGAGGTGTCTGCGTGGGTGCTCTGCATGGCGAGGAATCCTCTGCTGCCGGCAGGCCCGCCCGGGCCTGTCCGGCGTGTCATCAAACGTGGTGGGTCGCCTCAGGCCGAGGCGATGCGCTCGCGCCAGGCGCGGGCCTTGTCCAGGATCGCGGCGGTGTCGACGTCGACCAGTTCGCGCGCGGCGAGGCGACGCTTGCCGGCGATCCACACATCGCTGACCTGGTGCCGCCCCGTGGCGTAGACCAACTGCGAGATGACGTGGAACATCGGCTGGGTTTCCAGGTCGCTCAACCGCACCGCGGCCAGGTCGGCCTGCTTGCCTGCCTCGATCGAGCCGATCTTCGCGTCCAGGCCGATCGCCTTGGCCCCGTTCAGCGTCGCCGCGCGCAACGCGAACGCCGCATCGAAGGCAGCGGCGTCACCGGCCACGGCCTTGGCCAGCAACGCCGCCGTGCGCATCTCGCCGAACATGTCCAGGTCGTTGTTGGAGGCGCAGCCGTCGGTACCCAGCGCCACGTTGACGCCGGCGGCACGCAGCTTCTCGGCCGGGCAGAAGCCGGATGCCAGCTTGAGATTGGACTCCGGGCAATGCACCACCGACACGCCGGCCTCGGCGCAGGCGGCGATCTCGCCATCGGTCAGCTGGGTCATGTGCACCGCGACCAGCCGGTCGTTGACCAGGCCCAGCTTCTGCAGCCGCTGGAACGGGCGCAGGCCGCTCTTGGCCTTTTCCTCCTCGACTTCCTGCGCGGTCTCGTGCGTGTGCAGATGGACCGGGATGTCGAGCTGGTCGGCCAGCACGCGGATGCGCTCGAAGCTCTCATCGGACACCGTGTACGGCGCATGCGGCACGAAGGCGGTGGTCAGCAGCGACTCGCCGAGGAAGCTGTCATGCACCTCGCCGGCGCGGGCGAAGTACTCGTCCTGGGTCTTGGCCCAGGCGGTGGGGAACTGGATCACCGGCAGGCCGACCACGGCACGGAAACCCATGCGTCGGTAGGTGGCGCCGATGGCGTCGGGGAAAAAGTAGTTCTCGTTGGCGCAGGTGGTGCCGCCGCGCAGCATCTCGGCCACCGCCAGCTCCACGCCGTCGCGCACGAACTCCGGCCCGATCACCTTGGCCTCGGCCGGCCAGATGTGCTGCTGCAACCAGGTCATCAGCGGCAGGTCGTCGGCCAGCCCGCGCAGCAAGGTCATCGGATTGTGCGTGTGGCTGTTGACCAGGCCGGGGATCAGCACGTGCTCGCCCAGCTCCACCCGCTCGCGCGGTGCATAGGCGGCACGCGCCTCGGCGATCGGCAGCAAGGCCACGATGCAGTCGTCCTGCACCGCCACGGCGTGGTTCTCCAGCACCACCGCATGCGGCTCGACCGGCACCACCCAGCGGGCCTCGATCAACAGGTCGATGGACTGGGGTTGGATCTGGCTCATGATCGCTGGTCTCCTGGTTTCATCTACGCGAAGGGGCGGACCACAGGATGGTGCCGCCCCCTTGTTGCAGTCTTGCCGTTTCGTCGCGAACGGCTGATGCCGTCATTCCAGAGCAAGCTGGAAGAGCTTCGCAGCAGGCGGAGCCTGCTGATGTCGCCGTGACGCAGCCGGAGAGCAGATTTCGCGTGTTTCGCACGAGTGCCTCACTGGACTGCGGATGGCTCCTGCCATCCGCCCTTCGGGCCGCCTTCGGCATCCTGTCTCCGCAGTCCTGCTTTCGCAGGGGTGACGAATCGGCAAGGGCGCGAGCTTCAGCTCGCGCGCCGGTTCGTCACTTGACGCGGCTGTCGTATTCGCCGGTGCGGGTGTCGACCTTGATCACCTCGTCCTGGTTCACGAACAGCGGCACGCGGACCACCGCGCCGGTTTCCAGGGTGGCCGGCTTGCCGCCGCCGCCGGAGGTGTCACCACGCACGCCCGGATCGGTCTCGACGATCTTCAGCTCGACGAACTTCGGCGGCTGCACCGCGACGATGGCGCCGTTGAACAGGGTGACCACGCACTCTTCCTCGCCCTTCAGCCACTTCCAGGCATCGCCCATGGCAGCCAGCGGCGCCGCGGACATCTCGAAGGTCTCCATGTTCATGAAGTTCCACACGCGATCGTTGCCGAGGCCTTCGATGAAGGACAGCTGCATGTCGGTGTCGAGCACGTCCGCTTCCTCGAACGAGTCGCTGGACTTCAGCGTCTGCTCGGTGGTGCGGCCGTCCTTGAGGTTGCGGATGCGGATGCGGGTGAAGGCCTGGCCCTTGCCGGGCTTGATGAAGTCCGCTTCGGTGATGACCCACGGATCGCCGTTGTGGAGGATCTTCTTGCCAGTCTTGACGTCGTTGAGGCCGAGGGTCGCCATGCGTTGTTGCTCCGGGGTGGATTTCGCCCATTGGGCGCTAAAATGGAAGTCTTTCACGGGCTTTGCTGCCCGCTCCAAGGCCCGCCATGATAACCGCAAGCCCCCACGCCCGCCTATCGCCCGCCGCCACCGGCTGGCGCGAGCTGTGGCGAGACGCCATCACCGATCCCGCCGAACTGCTGCAGGCGGTGGGGCTGGGTGACCGCCACGACCTGCTGCCGGCCGACGATGCCGGCTTCGCCCTGCGGGTTCCGCGTGGTTTCGTGGCCCGGATGCGCCCGCGGGACCCGGCCGATCCGCTGCTGCTGCAGGTACTGCCGCAGGCCGCCGAGCACGACCACGTGGCGGGTTACGCGATCGACGCGGTGGGCGACATGGCGGCCAAGGCCGGGCATGGCCTGCTGCACAAGTACGACGGACGCGCCCTGCTGATCGCCAGCGGAAGCTGCGCGATCAACTGCCGCTACTGCTTCCGCCGCCACTTTCCCTACGGCGAGGAAATCGCCGCCGCGGCGCAGTGGCGCGACGCGCTGGCGCACCTGCGCAACGACCCATCGATCCGCGAGCTGATCCTCTCCGGCGGTGACCCACTGGCACTGGCCACGCACAAGCTGCGCGAACTGGCCGAAGGCCTGGCCGACCTGCCGCAGGTGATCCGCCTGCGCATCCACAGCCGCCTGCCGGTGGTGCTGCCCGAACGCATCGACGACGAGTTCATCACCTGGCTGGCGGCGTTGCCGCTGCAGAAGGTGATGGTGCTGCACGCCAATCACGCCAACGAAATCGATGCAGGCGTCGACGCCGCCTGCGCCCGCCTGCGCGATGCCGGCGTCACCGTACTCAACCAGTCGGTACTGCTGCGCGGCGTGAACGACGATGCCGACGCACTGACCACCCTGTCCGAGCGCCTGTTCGCCGCCGGCGTGCTGCCGTACTACCTGCACCAGTTGGACCGCGTGCAGGGCGCCGCGCACTTCGAGGTTGACGATGCCCGCGCACTGGCCCTGGTCGAGGCCCTGCGCGCGCGCCTGCCGGGATACCTGGTGCCGAAACTGGTCCGCGAAGTGGCGGGCGACACCGGCAAGCGTCCGCTGTAGGACTGCCCGGGCCCGCTCGACGCATCCCCGAACCGGACGCCCGTCACCCACTGGCGTTTCGTGCTGGCGAGCGCCGCCCGAATCCGCTACAAACCATCGAAGCCCCTGCGGTCGTGCCGGCGAGGGCGGCACGATCACCATCCAACGCGGCGAGCCATGAAAAAAGACTACGTCATCAAGATCCTCTTCATCGAGAACTCGCTGGAAGAGGCCGAACAGATCATCAGCCTGCTGCGCAATACCGGCATCGCGGTGCGGCCGGCCCGGGCCACCAATCTGGAACAGGTACAGCAGGCCCTGGACGAACTGGAGCCGGACCTGGCGATGTTCGATCCGGCGGTGAACGACATCCGCCTGGGCGAGGTGGTCCAGGCCTTCGACGCCTGCGGCCGCGACTACGCCCTGCTGGGACTGGTCGGCGCGATGGAGAACCAGATCGTGGCCGACCTGTTCGCGCATGGCGCTCGCGGCGTTGCCACGCGCAGCCAGCCCAAGCAACTGATCGCGGTGCTGCAACGCGAATTCGATGCGCTGCAGACCCGCCGCCAGGTCCGCCGCCTGGAAACCGCACTGCGCGAATCGGAACGTCGTTGCGATGCCCTGCTCGACTCCTCCACCGATGCAATCGCCTACGTCCACGAAGGCATGCACGTGCGCGCCAACCAGGCCTATCTGGAAACCTTCGGCTACGACACCTTCGACGACCTGCTCGGTCTGCCGGTGATGGACATGGTCGACTCGACGCATGCCGACGAGTTCAAGGCCCTGCTGAAGGGCCATGCGCGCGAGGAAAAGGTTCCCTCCCAGCTGACCCTGCAGGCCCGCCGGGCCGACGGCAGCCGCTTCGACGCCACCGTGGAATTCGCGCCGGCGACCTTCGAGGGCGAGCCCTGCCTGCAGATCGTGTTCCGCCGCCAACTGGTCGACCCGGCGATGCTGGAGCAACTGCAGCGCGACCCGGTTACCGGGCTGTTCAACCGCCCGCGCATGCTCGAGTCGATCAATGATGCGGTGATTGCCGCCACCAAGGGCAAGAAAGGCCAGACCCTGCTGCTGATCGAACCCGACAACTGGAGCAACCTGGTCGGTGGCGTCGGGCTGGGCCAGACCGACGAACTGCTTGCCGCCTTTGCCGACCGGACCCGCATGCTGCTGGAAGCCGATGACGTGGCCGGCATGCTGGCCGAGCACACGCTGGGCGTGGTGCTCGACTCGCGGCCCGACGAGGCCATCCGCGCGTGGATCGAGAAGCTGCAGCACAGCATCAGCAGCGAGATTTTCGACGCCGGCTCGCGTTCGATCACCATCACCGCCAGCATCGGCGGCAGCCTGCTCGGCGAGAAGAACGCCAACAGCGAAGTCCTGCTGGAACAGGCCAATCAGGCCCTGCGCACCGCACAGGGCCTGGGCGGCAACAAGGTCGAACTGCACGACCCCGCCGCCCGCGAGAAGGCTGACGAAGAGCGCGAGCTGCATTGGCTGGAGCTGCTGCGCCAGGCGCTGGCCAACGAGGGCCTGGTGCTCTACCACCAGCAGACCATCAGCCTGCAGGACGCCGAAGGGGACTATTCGGAAATCCTGCTACGCATGAACGGCCCGCAGGGCGAGGTGCTGCCGGGCTTCTTCATGCCGATCGCCGAGAAGCACAACCTGACCGGCGCAATCGACCGCTGGGTGCTGGAGCGCGCGATACAGGCGCTGCGCGCACGCGAGAGCCAGGGACCGAGAACCACGCTTTTCGTCAAGCTTACCGAGGCCTCGCTCGAGGACCAGAGCCTGCTGCCCTGGCTGGGCGAGCGCCTGAAGCTGGCCGGCCTCCGGCGCGGCCAGCTGGTGCTGGAGATGACCGAAAGCAAGGTAATGACCCTGCTGCGCCCCGCCCAGGAGTTCGTCAACGGCTGGAAGGCGCTCGGCGGCCAGTTCGCGCTGGAGCAGTTCGGCTCGGGCCTGAACTCGTTCCAGTTGCTCAACCACATCGATGCGGATTACCTGAAGATCGACCGCAGCTACATGGCCGACCTGCCCAAGCACGAGGACAGCCAGAAGAAGATCGCCGAAATCTGCAAGCAGGCACATGAGCTGAAGCGACAGACCATCGCCGAGTGGGTCGAGGACGCCACCAGCACCTCACTGCTGTTCGCCTGCGGCGTGGACTTCGTCCAGGGCAACTTCCTGCAGATGCCACAGCCGCTGAACTGGAAAGCCCAATAAACACCCCGCAGGAGCCCGCTCGCGGGCGATGCTCCTGCTCTCGCGATTCCTCAGCTCCGGCCGCAAAAAGGGCATCGCCCGCGAGCGGGCTCCTACACGGGTGGTCGGGGGTGCGGCTGGGGGCGTGGGCATCAAATGCTCCGCACCGCAGAAGCCCGCTCGCGGGCGATGCTCCAGCTTTTTGCGAATCCCCAATCCCGGCAACAGCCCGCAAGCGGGCTCCTGCGGGTGCAATCCGGTGGGTCGGAGGTGCTGCTCGAGCTGGGGCGGCGAGGTCCTTCGTCGCAGCAATTTCCGGCACGACAAAAACCCCCATGGATCACTCCATGGGGGTTTTTCATGCAGCGAGCTGCAAGCGCGAGTGGCTTACTCGGCGGCCTTCGCGGCCTTGGCAGCGGCCTTGGCGGCAGCGGCGGCGGCGATGTCTTCCTTGATGCGGGCAGCCTTGCCTTCCAGGCCACGCAGGTAGTACAGCTTCGCGCCACGCACCTTGCCGCGACGCTTCACCGAGACCGAGTCGATGGTCGGGCTGTGCGCCTGGAACACGCGCTCCACGCCGGTGCCGTGCGAGATCTTGCGCACGGTGAAGGCCGAATGCAGGCCGCGGCTGCGCTTGGCGATGACGACGCCCTCGAACGCCTGCAGGCGCTCGCGGTTGCCTTCCTTCACCTTGACGTTGACCACCACGGTATCGCCGGGGCCGAAGTCCGGAAGCTGGCGGGTGATCTGCTCGGATTCGAACTGTTCAATGATCTTGTTCATGGCGTACCTGTCGGTTCACTTCTGCGATATCAATGCTGCGACCGTCACTCGACCGCATCGTCTTGCCGCGTCTGCTCTTGCGGGGCCGGCCGTGCAACCGACCCGTGCGAAGCGTGTTCGCGACGGAATTCGTCCAGCAATGCACGGGATGCAGGATCCAGTCCACGCCGTGTCAACAACTCCGGGCGCCGCAACCAGGTCCGTCCCAGCGACTGCTTCAGGCGCCAGCGGGCAATCGCCGCGTGGTCACCGGACAGCAACACTGCCGGAACATCGCCCAGTGCGTCATGCACCGGTTTTCCATAGTGCGGGCAATCAAGCAGGCCATCGGAAAACGAATCCTGCTCGGCCGACTGCGCATCATTCAACGCGCCGTCCTGCAAGCGCCCCACCGCGTCGATCACCACCGCCGCGGCAAGCTCACCACCGGAAAGCACATAGTCGCCGATGGAAAGCTCCTCGTCGACCTCGTGCGCCAGCAGGCGCTCGTCCACACCTTCGTAACGCCCGCAGAGCAGTGCAAGCCGCGGCAACTTCGCCAGCGCTTCCACCCTGCCCTGCGTCAGCCGCGATCCCTGCGGACTGAGATAAACCAGATGCACCGGTTCCGGTGCCGCCGCACGCATCGCCGCAAGGGTGCTGCGCAACGGTTCGATCATCATCACCATGCCCGGACCGCCACCATAGGTGCCGCTGTCCACGCTGCGATGCCTGTCGGTGGCGTAGTCGCGCGGGTTCCAGGCTTCCACCTGCAACAGCTGTCGCTGCTGCGCGCGTCCCACCACACCGACCGCGGCGCACTGGCGCACGAAGTCGGGAAACAGGCTGACGACATCGAT
>Ga0222426_100262_pt1 | contig 47868 bp, 41 predicted proteins | sample 2B50Ametagenome_FD_180087 | JGI IMG/M metagenome (GOLD analysis project Ga0222426, IMG submission 180087) | Enriched microbial communities from leaf-cutter ant dump, University of Wisconsin, Madison, United States - 2B50A (version 2) | ecosystem: Environmental > Terrestrial > Nest > Insects nest...
CCCCCTCGAGCACCACCCCCCACAACTTCCGCACCGCGTCCCGCTCCCGCGTGAACTCCGCCGGCGGCACACGCGCCTTCTCCGCCCCCTGCAGCCGCAACGCATGCTGGCGGCGCCGGAACACCCGGTACGCATCCGCCACCTCCGCCGCCAGCAAGCCCGGAATCAGCCCCGCCTGCGCCGCCAGCCCCAGCAACGCGATATTGCCCAGATTGCCCAGCAACTGCGGATGCGCCCCCGACTCGCTCAACACCAGGAACTGCGTGATGAACTCGATGTCCACCATCCCCCCCCGGTCATGCTTCAGATCGAAATCCCCACTGCGGTTCGGGTGCCCCTGGGAAATCTTCTCGCGCATCGCCAGGATCTCGCGGCGCAGCGCCTCCGGATCCCGGGGCAGCAGCAGGATCCGTTGGCGGATGTCCTCGAAGCGCGCGCCGATCGCCGCATCGCCGGCCACGAAACGGGCGCGCGTCAGGGCCTGGTGCTCCCAGGGCCAGGCCTGCTTCAACTGATAGTGCTCGAACGCATCGACCGGCAGTGCCAGCAGCCCCGCATCGCCGTCCGGGCGCAGCCGCAGATCGATCTCGTACAGGCGGCCCGACGACGTCAGCGTCGACAACCAGGACGCCACCCGGCGGCCAAGCTTGGCATAGCGTTCCCCCGCCTCCTGGTCCGGATCGTCGTACAGGAAGACCAGGTCCAGGTCCGACGCGTAGCCGATCTCCTTGCCGCCCAGCTTGCCGTAGGCAATGATGGCGAAATGCGGCTCGCCCGGGGCGGCCCGGCGCTCGCGGGGCAGCACCTGCGGCCAGACCCGGTGGATCGCCTCGGCCAGCATCAGGTCCGCCAGCGCCGACAGGTGATCCGCCAGGCTTTCCACGCTGACCACATTCTCGAGATCCTGGGCCAGCAGCTGGAACGTCACCTGGTGCTGCACGTCGCGCATCAGGTTCATCTGCTGCTCCACGTCCGGCTGCCCGTCGGGCAGCACGCAGGCATCCAGGTCGCTGCGCAACTGCCGGGCCAGCGCCGGGAAGTCGGGCGCCTCCATCAGGCTGCGCCACTCGATCAGGCTGTCGAGCAAGAGCGGATAGCGGCTGAGGTACTGCGAGGCCCAGGGGCTGGCGCTGACGATGCGCGCCACGCGGGCCAGCGTTTCCGGGTATTCGGCCAGCAGCGCCAGATAGGCGCTGCGCTGGGCGATGTGCTCCACCAGGCTCAGCAGGCGCAGCAGCGTGGCCGACGGGTCGCCGGTCTGCGTGGCCGCCCGCGTCAGGGCCGGCAGCAGCGCCTGCAGCCGCTGCTGGCTGGTGCGCGGTAGGCTCTGGATGCGGTGGCTGTCGAGCAGCGCGTCGATGTGCGCCTGCATGTCGCGGGCCTGCTCGTCGGACACCGCGGCCTGCGGCGCCTCGGCGGCGGGCGCGTCGTCCTCGACCGTGTCGTCGCCCATGCCGGCGATGCGGAAGGCATTGTGGAAGCATTCCGAGACATAGGCGCGGTGCCGCTCCAGCGTGGCCTGGAAATCCGCCATGTCCGGGTGGCCCATGGCCAGGGCCAGCGCCGCCATCCCGCTGGGATCGTGCGGCAGCAGGTGCGTCTGCTCGTCCTCGCGATACTGCAGCAGGTGCTCGACCCGGCGCAGGTAACCGTAGGCGGCCTCCAGCCCCGCGGCCTGCGCGTCATCCAGGATGCCGGCGCGATGCTGCTTGTGCAGGGCCGCCAGCAGGTTGCGCTGCTGCAGCGAAGGCTGCCGCCCGCCGCGGATCAGCTGGTTGAGCTGCACCACGAACTCGATCTCGCGGATGCCGCCTTCGCCGAGCTTGATGTTGTGCCGGGTGTCGACGCCGTGCCGCGCCTGGGCGCGGCGCTGCCAGTCCGTGCGGATGCGCTCGCGCAGGTTGCGCAGGGCGGCCAGGGCGTCGAAATCGAAATACTTGCGATAGACGAAAGGGCGCCGCAGGGATTCCAGCGTCTGCGCCTGGACGGTGAAGGCGCCCTCGTCGAACAGCGGGCAGGGAATCAGGCGGGCTTTCAGCCAGGCGTAGCGCTCCCATTCGCGGCCCTGGGCGACCAGGTAGTTCTCCAGCGCCGCCAGGCTCCAGGCCAGGGGGCCGCAGTCGCCGTCCGGGCGCAGGCGCAGGTCGGTGCGGAATACGTAGCCGTCGGCGTCCAGTTCCGACAGGATGGGCATCATCAGCCGGCAGACCTTGCCGTAGAACTCGTGGTGGCTGATGCGCCGGCGTCCGTCGGTCTCGCCTTCCTCGTCGTACAGCATGATGAGGTCGATGTCCGAGGAGACGTTCAGCTCCTTGCCGCCCAGCTTGCCCATGCCCAGGATCAGCATGTCCTGCGGGGCGCCGGTCTCCGGGTGGCGCGGGACGCCGTGGACCTCCATCAGCGTGCGCATGGCGCAGGCGTAGGCCTGGCCCACCGCCAGGTCGGCCAGCGCCGACATGGCGGCCACCACCTCGTGCAGCGGCGCCGCGCCGGCGATGTCGCGCGCCATCAGCGTCAGGAAGACCCGCTGGCGCAGGCGGCGCAGGGCGCGCTGCAGCGTCGCCCGGTCAGGGTCGGTCGCGCCGTCCAGGGCCTGGCCATACCAGGCCTGCAGGGTCCTGCGGCCCACCGGTTCCGCGCTGTCGGCCAGCAGGCGCGCGCGGTCATCCGGATGGGCCATCAGGTGGCGGCGCAAGGCGCCGGACCACTGCAGGGCGGGCTCTAATATAATGGCTCGGGGCATCGGATCCGTCACGGTTCGGTGAGACTGGGCCCGGTGCAGCCGGGCTCGCAGGGGGCTTTAACATACTGCAAAACCTGGCATGCGCCAATTCATTTCAAAGCTTTCCTGGATCTGGTGCCGGCGGATTTCCGTGTTTGCGCTGTGCCTGTATTTCGGGCTGGGCGGGGCGCTGCTGGCAGGGCGGTATCTGGTGCTGCCGCATCTCGATCACTGGCGCCCGCAGATCGCGGCCCGGCTGTCGCAGGCCCTGGACGCGCGCGTGTCGCTGGGGCCGATCCAGGCCTCGTGGCGGGGATGGGACCCGCAATTCGAATTCCATGACGTCCGGATCCTGGGCGACGACGGCCGGCCGGTACTTTCCATCCCCGAGATCCGCGCCCGCCTGAACTGGGCGGCGCTGCTGCCCGGGCGCCAGGGGGTCCTGCGCCTGCGGGTCCGCGGCATGGCCCTGGATGTGGAGCGCCGGCCCGACGGCCAGCTCGAGCTCCTGGGCCGCGTATTCAGTCCCGAGGCGGACCATGAGCCGCCCGCCATGCCCGCCTGGCTGCGATGGATCCTGGCGCAGCCGCTGATCGCCTTTCAGGACGGCGCCATCACCTGGCGGGACCGCCTGCGGGGGGCGCCCGAGCTGCGGTTGCGGGACGTTCAGGCCGTGCTGCGCCGGCAGGGCGCCGGCCTGGGCATGACGCTGGTCGCGCGCGCGCCTTCCGCGGGCGACACGCGGCTGGAACTGCGCGCCCAGGCGGCCGATGCCGGCCGGCTGGCGCTGGCGGGTCCGGCAGCCGGCTGGCAGGCATGGCTGCGGCTTTCCGGCGCGACCGCCCGGGACTGGCGTCCCTGGCTGGCGCTGCCGCCGGCGTTGCAGCGGGGCCGGCTGGATGCGCAGTTCTGGCTGCAGCCGGGCGGCCAGGCGCCGCGGATCACGACCCTGCTGGCGGTGCGCGCCCTGCAGTGGGCCGCCGCGGCGGACGAGAGCCTGCTGGCGCCGCGGGCCGATCTCTGGGCCCAGGGCGAGGTGGGGCAGTGGCGGGCGCTCTACGGCGATGCGAAACCGCACGAAGAGGGCCTGCGCTTCCAGGCGCGGGCGCGTGACGCCCGTCTGGCGCAGCCCCGATGGTTCGACGAGCCCCTGGCGCTGGGCGCCCTGGAGGCGCAAGGCCGGCTGCAGCGCGGCGAACGCTGGTCTCTGGTCCTGGACCGCCTGGACTGGGACAACGCGGACGTTTCCGCGCAGGGGTCGGGTCGCTGGGAGTCCGGCGGCCTTGCCGGGACGGCCGATTTCCAGGGCACCATCGCCCGCGGCCGGCTGGACGCCATCCACCGCTATCTGCCCCGCATCGTGGACGCCGACGCGCGCGCCTGGCTCGCCAAGGGCCTGCAGGCGGGCACCGTGTCCAACGGCCGCTGGATGCTGCGCGGCGACCTGGCCGAATTTCCCTTCGGCGAGCGGCCGGATGCGGGCGATTTCCGGGTCGAGGGCGACATCCGCGGCGGCCGCGTCGAATTCATCCCCGACGGGTCCGACCGCGAGGCCTGGCCCCTGCTGCGGGATATCGACGGGACCGCCGACCTGCACCGGTCCGACCTGCGGCTGACGGCCCGTTCCGCCGGCATGGAGCCCGAGCCGGGGCAGCGCATCCGGCTGAGCGGCGTGCGGGCGCGGATTCCCGACCTGGAACACGACGCCACCCTGCGGGTCTCGGGGCACAGCGAGGCCGATGGCGCCGCCTATCTGGCCCTGATCCGGCATTCCCCCTTGTCCCGCCTGTTGCACGGGGTTTTCGACGAGGCCACCGCGGCCGGCGACTGGCAGGTGCCTCTGGCGCTGACCATTCCGCTGACCCATGGAGAGGACACCCAGGTGCAGGGCCGCGTCGATCTGCGGCAGGCGCGCCTGCAGTTCCTGCCGCACGCGCCGGCCTTCGACGACCTGAACGGCAGCCTGCACTTCAACGAACACGGGGTGCGCATCGCCCGGCCGCTGGAGACCACGTTGCTGGGCGGCGCGGCGACCCTCGAAGGCGCCCTGGAGAACGGCCAGGCAGAGGCGCTGCGGATGCACGGCCGCATGACGGCCAAGGCCCTGGCGGCCTTCGTCGGGGCGCCCGGCATGGCGCGTGTCACGGGCAGCCTGGAGTATCAGGCGCGGCTCGGCCGGCAGGGGCGCGCTCACCAGTTCGCCCTGGATTCCGATCTGCGCGGCCTGGCCCTGGATTTTCCCGCGCCCCTGGCCAAGCCGGCCGAGGAGCCCCGCACCCTGCAGTTGCGCTGGTCCGATGCCGACCCGCAGGACGACGTGCTGGAGGTCCGCCTGGGGGATCAGGTCACGGCCGTCCTGCGCCATGCCAGGAGCCAGCGCCAGGGCCCGTATTTCCGGCAAGTGCTGATCGGCCTGGGGCAGGCGGCGGACGGCGACGCGCCGGGCCTGCGGCTGGCCCTGCGCTATCCGCTGATCGACCTGGACCGCTGGAACCGGATCGTCGACGAGTTCGCCATCCCGCGGCGCGGCCGCAAGCGCGCCGGCGGGGCGGCAGCCCGGCCGCTGTGGCCCGACCTGTCCCTGCTTGGCGTGCAGGCCGATCAGTTGCGCCTGCTGTCCACCCGCCTCGATCATGCCGTGCTGCGGATCACGCGCACGGCCGACGAGCACTGGTCCATGAACCTGCGCTCGGACCAGACCACCGGCACGCTGAAGTGGCGCGAGGTGGACGGACGCGTGACGGGGCCGGTGTCCGCCCGCTTCGCCCGCCTGAGCCTGGGCGACGATGACGGGGACACGCGTTCCCTGCTGCCCGATCCCGAGCCCGACGACGAGGCCCGCTTCGACGACGACCTGGAGATCCCGGGCCTGGTGCTGCAGGCCGACGATCTGCGCCTCTACGGGCGCTCCATGGGCGCCCTGTCCGTCGAGGGCGTGCGGGACAGCGCCCGCCACGTCTGGCAGCTGAACCGCCTGCGGATGGGCGATGACGACGCCCGCCTGCGCGGGACCGGCACCTGGCGCCTGCGGGGCGAGGACCGGGGCCTGAGCCTGAAGGCCTCGGTCGAGGCCAGGAACCTCGGCGCCTGGCTCAAGCGCGCCAGCCTGCCGGGGTTCATGTCGGGCGGCCAGGGCACCCTGCAGGGCGATTTCTTCTGGCGCAACCTGCCCTGGCGCCGCGACAAGGCCGACCTGCGCGGCACCTTGCAGGTGCAGCTGGACAAGGGCCGCTTCCTGAAGCTCGGCTCCCAGACCGCCAAGCTGCTGGAGGTCCTGTCGCTGCAGTCGATCACGCGGCTCAACCGCCTGGAGCAGGGCCTGACCGGCCTGCCGAAGGACGGCTTTCCCTTCGACCAGCTGCGCGGTTCGCTGGCGCTGGACCACGGCGTCCTGCGCGGACACGACTACAAGATCATCGGCCCCGTGGGCACGGCCTTGATCGAGGGCAGCACCAACATCCTGGACAAGACCCTGGACCTGCAGGCGGTGATCGTCCCGAACCTGGACGTGAGTGGCGCGGCGCTGGCGGCCGGCATCGCCATCAATCCGGTCGTCGGACTGGGCGCCTTCCTCACGCAGTGGCTGCTCAAGGCGCCGCTGGCCAAGGCCATGACGGTGCGCTATCACGTCACCGGCACCTGGGACGATCCCGACATCAAGGAAGTCCCGGTGGGCGATGCGCCCCAGCCCAAGCCCGACGCCAAGCCCTAGCCGGGCGGGACGGCGGGCCGCGGCGCGGGCATGAAAAAAGCTCCCGAGGGAGCTTTTTTCACGGATGCCGGGACATCGGTGCGGAAGACATCAGTACACCCCCTGGGCCAGCATGGCGTCGGCCACCTTGACGAAGCCGGCGATGTTGGCGCCGTTCAGGTAGTTCACCTTGCCGCTGTCGTCGCTGCCGTAGCGCACGCAGTTCTGGTGGATGTCGCGCATGATGGCGTGCAGCTTGGTGTCGACTTCCTCGCGCGTCCAGTGCAGGCGCTGGGCGTTCTGGCTCATTTCGAGGCCGGACACCGCCACGCCGCCGGCATTGCTGGCCTTGCCCGGCGCATACAGGACGCCGGCCGCGATGAAGGCTTCCGCCGCCTCGATGCTGGAGGGCATGTTCGCGCCTTCGGCCACGCAGCGCACGCCGTTGGCGATCAGCGTCCGGGCGTCGTCGATCTCCAGTTCGTTTTGCGTCGCGCAGGGCAGGGCCACGTCCACCGGCACGTGCCAGGGGCGCTTGCCGGCCTCGAAGGTCAGCCCGAATTCCTTGGCGTATTCCTCGATGCAGCCGCGCTTTTCGTTTTTCAGTTCGATCAGGGCCGCCAGTTTTTCCGGGGTGAAGCCGGCCGGATCCACGATGCAGCCGCGCGAGTCCGATACCGTGATCACGCGCGCGCCCAGCTGCATGCATTTTTCGATGGCGTATTGCGCCACGTTGCCCGAGCCGGAGACCGCGACGGTGTAGCCTTCCAGCGACTGGCCGGCGTGCCGCAGCATTTCTTCCGCGAAATAGACGGTGCCGTAGCCGGTGGCTTCCGGGCGGATCAGGCTGCCGCCGAAGGTCAGGCCCTTGCCGGTGAACACGCTGCCCGTCTGGTTGGACAGTTTTTTCATCATGCCGGCCATGAAGCCGACCTCGCGGGCGCCCACGCCGATGTCGCCGGCCGGCACGTCCGTGTCCGGGCCCAGGTGGCGATACAGTTCGGTCATCAGGGCCTGGCAGAAACGCATGACCTCGGCGTCGGACTTGCCCTTGGGGTCGAAGTCCGAACCGCCCTTGCCGCTGCCCATGGGCAGGGTGGTGAGCGCGTTCTTGAAGGTCTGCTCGAAGGCCAGGAACTTGAGGATGGACAGGTTCACCGAGGGGTGGAAGCGCATCCCGCCCTTGTAGGGGCCGATGGCCGAGCTGTGCTGGATGCGGAAGCCGCGGTTGACGCGGGTGCGTCCCGTGTCATCCATCCAGCAGATGCGGAACTGGATGGCGCGTTCCGGTTCGACGATGCGTTCCAGCAGGGCCTGGCTGGCGTAGCGGGGATTCTGCTGGATGAAGGGCCACAGGCTGTGCATGACTTCTTTGACGGCCTGCATGAATTCGGGCTGATGAGGGTCGCGTGCCTGCAGTTGGGATAGAAATTGTTCGACGGAAGGAAGACTCATGAAAGATGCTCGCTTATTTCTTCATCATGTCAAAAAATTCGGCGTTGTTTTTGGTGGCCCGGATTTTGTCCAGGATGAATTCCATGGCTTCGATCTCATCCATGTCGTGGATGAATTTGCGCAGCACCCAGACCTTTTGTAAAAGTTCGGGCTTGATCAGGAGCTCTTCGCGACGCGTGCCGGATTTGTTCAGGTTGATGGCCGGATAGATGCGCTTTTCGGCCAGTCGCCGTTCGAGGTGCACTTCGGAGTTGCCGGTGCCCTTGAATTCTTCGTAGATGACCTCGTCCATGCGGCTGCCGGTCTCGATCAGGGCCGTGCCGATGATGGTCAGCGAACCGCCTTCCTCGAGGTTGCGCGCGGCGCCGAAGAATCGCTTGGGGCGTTGCAGCGCATTGGCGTCCACGCCGCCGGTCAGGACCTTGCCCGAGGCGGGTACGACGGTGTTGTAGGCCCGCGCCAGGCGGGTGATCGAGTCCAGCAGGATGACGACGTCTTTTTTCAGTTCGACCAGGCGCTTGGCCTTTTCGATGACCATCTCGGCGACCTGCACGTGGCGGGTGGCCGGCTCGTCGAAGGTGGAGGCCACGACCTCGCCGCGCACCGTGCGCTGCATTTCCGTGACTTCTTCGGGGCGTTCGTCCACCAGCAGCACGATCATCACCGCATCGGGATAGTTGGTGGTGATGGCATGCGCGATGTGCTGCATGATCACGGTCTTGCCGGATTTGGGGCTGGCGACCACCAGCGCGCGTTGGCCCTTGCCGATGGGGGCAAAGATGTCCATGATGCGGCCGGTGATGTTCTCCTTGCTCTTGATGTCGCGCTCCAGGACCATGGGCTCGTCCGGGTGCAGCGGCGTCAGGTTCTCGAACATGATCCGGTGCTTGATGGCCTCCGGCTGCATGCCGTTGACCTTGTCGACCTTCACCAGCGCAAAGTAGCGTTCGCCGTCCTTGGGGACGCGGACCTCGCCCTCGATGGAGTCGCCGGTGTGCAGGTTGAAGCGCCGGATCTGCGAGGGCGAGATGTAGATGTCGTCGGTGCTCGCCAGGTAGGAGGTGTCCGGCGAGCGCAGGAAGCCGAACCCGTCGGGCAGCACTTCCAGGACACCGTCGCCGAAGATCTGCTCGCCCTGTTTGGCGCGCCGCTTCATGATGGCGAACATCAGTTCCTGTTTGCGCAGCCGGCTGGCGTTGTCGATCTCGAGACCGGCGGCCATGTCGAGCAGCTGCGACACGTGCTGCGCTTTGAGTTCGTTCAGATGCATGGGAAAGGAAGGAAAGAAGGAATCGTGGGATCGTGGGCGGGCCCTGAGCGGGCCCGCGCGCTAGCGTCCTGACGGGATCACTGTGGATGAAAGGGGATCAGAGGGCTTCGTCGAGGAAGGCCTGCAGCTGGGCGCGGGACAGGGCGCCGACCTTGGTGGTCGCGACCTTGCCGTCCTTGAACAGCATCAGCGTGGGGATGCCCCGGATGCCGTATTTGGCGGCGCTGTCGGGGTTTTCGTCGACGTTCAGCTTGGCGATGGTGACGCGGCCCTGGTATTTGGCCGCGGCCTCTTCGAGCAGGGGGGCCACCATCTTGCAGGGGCCGCACCATTCTGCCCAGTAATCGACCAGGACGGGAACTTGGGATTGGAGCACGTCGACTTGGAAGGACGCATCGCTTACGTGCTTGATGGAGTCGCTCATGGTATGCGGTAGTGTGCGCAAATGCTAGGAATGGGAAGGCAAGGGGCCGGAGAAATACCGTCGCGCGAGCAGAGCGCGTTGGGCCCGATGTCGCTAAGCATACCATTATCTCCGTAAAATGGTGGTCTTTTTGATCGCCGACAACGGACAGCACAGTGAGCACAGCACGCTACGACGAATCCTCGATTCGGGTCCTGAAAGGGCTCGAGCCCGTGCGCCAGCGCCCGGGCATGTACACGCGCACCGACAACCCGCTGCACATCATCCAGGAGGTCATCGACAACGCGGCCGACGAGGCCCTGGCGGGCTTTGGCCAGCGGATCGCCGTGACCCTGCATGAGGACGGCAGCCTGTCGGTCGAGGACGACGGACGCGGCATCCCCGTGGGCGAACACCCCGAGGAACACGCCCCCGTCGTGGAACTGGTCTTCACCCGCCTGCATGCGGGCGGGAAATTCAACAAGGCCGACGGCGGCGCCTACGCCTTTTCCGGCGGCCTGCACGGGGTGGGGGTGTCGGTCACCAACGCCCTGTCCACGCGGCTCGAGGTCACGGTCTGGCGCGACGGCGGCGAATACCGCATCGTCTTCGCCGACGGCGCGGTGGTCGAGCCGCTGACGCAGGTGGGCACGGTGGGCCGGCGGCGCTCGGGCACCCGCGTGCGCGCCTGGCCGGATCCCCGCTATTTCGACCATGCCCAGGTGCCGCTGGGCGAGCTCGAGCATGCCTTGCGCAGCAAGGCCGTCCTGCTGCCGGGCACGCGCGTGACCCTCAACCTTGAAAAGTCCGGCCAGCAGCGCGAATGGCACTACGAGGACGGCCTCAAGGGCTACCTGTCCGAGGCGCTGGGAGACACGCCGATCCTGGTGCCGGTGTTTGCCGGGCAACAGTACGCCGGGGACGACGACGAGCAGTACGCGGCGGGCGAGGGTGCCCAGTGGGTCGTGGCCTGGACCGAGGAAGGGCCAGTGGTGCGCGAATCCTACGTCAACCTGATCGCCACGCCGGCGGGCGGCACGCACGAATCCGGCCTGCGCGAGGGCCTGTTCAACGCCGTCAAATCCTTTGCCGAACTGCACAATCTGCTGCCCAAGGGCATCCGGCTGCTGCCGGAGGACGTGTTCGCGCGCGCCAGCTTCATTCTGTCGGCCAAGGTGCTGGACCCGCAGTTCCAGGGCCAGATCAAGGAACGCCTGAACAGCCGCGACGCCGTGCGCCTGGTGGGCGGCTACCTGCGCAACGCCCTGGAACTCTGGCTGCATGCCAATGTGGAATACGGCAAGCGCCTGGCGGAGCTGGCGATCGGCCAGGCCCAGGCGCGCTCGCGCGCCGCCCGCAAGGTCGAAAAGCGCAAGGGCTCGGGGGTGGCGGTGCTGCCCGGCAAGCTGACCGATTGCGAATCCTCGGACGTCTCGCGCACGGAGATCTTCCTGGTCGAGGGCGATTCGGCGGGCGGCTCCGCGAAAATGGGCCGCGACAAGGAATTCCAGGCGATCCTGCCGCTGCGCGGCAAGATCCTGAACGCCTGGGAGGTCGAGCGCGACCGGCTGTTCGCCAACAACGAGATCCATGACATCTCCGTGGCGATCGGCGTCGATCCCCACGCGCCGGGCCAGGACGTCGACCTGTCGGGGCTGCGTTACGGGCGCATCTGCATCCTGTCCGATGCGGACGTCGATGGGGCCCACATCCAGGTGCTGCTGCTCACCTTGTTCCTGCGCCATTTCCCGCGCCTGATCGAGGCGGGCCACGTCTACGTCGCCCGCCCGCCGCTGTTTCGCGTGGACGTGCCCGCGGCCGGCAAGCGCCCGGCCCGCAAGCTCTACTGCCTGGACCAGGACGAACTCGATTCGGTGCAGGAAAAGCTGCGCGGCGAAGGCCTGCGCGAGGGCGCCTGGCGCATCAGCCGCTTCAAGGGCCTGGGCGAGATGAATGCCGAGCACCTGTGGGACACGACGCTGAATCCGGATACCCGCCGGCTGTCGCAGGTGCGCCACGGCGACGAGGGCCTGGCGGCCTCCATGCGCCTGTTCGAGATGCTGATGGCGCGCGGCGAGGCCAACCAGCGGCGCGCCTGGCTGGAAGACAAGGGCAATCTGGCCGAAGTGGACGTTTAAGGAATCGAGATGGATACCAATACACCGGACCTGCTGACAGCCGGGGACGACGAGGGCCTGGTGCTGGCCCGCTATGCCGAACAGGCTTATCTGGACTATGCCGTGTCCGTGGTCCGTGGCCGCGCGCTGCCGGAGGTCTCCGACGGCCAGAAACCCGTGCAGCGGCGCATCCTCTACGCGATGGACGCGATGGGTCTGGGCGCGCAGTCGCGCCCGGTCAAGTCGGCCCGCGTCGTGGGCGACGTGCTGGGCAAATACCACCCGCATGGCGACCAGGCGGCCTATGACGCCATGGTGCGCATGGCGCAGGACTTCGTGCTGCGCTACCCGCTGATCGACGGCCACGGCAATTTCGGCTCGCGCGACGGCGACAACGCCGCGGCCATGCGCTACACCGAGGCCCGCCTGACGCCGTTCTCGCGCCTGCTGCTCGACGAGCTGGACGAGGGCACGGTGGACTTCATCCCCAACTACGACGGCAGCCAGCACGAACCCGTCTGCCTGCCGGCCCGGCTGCCGGTGATGCTGCTGAACGGCGCCTCGGGCATCGCGGTGGGCATGGCCACGGAGATCCCCTCGCACAACCTGCGCGAGATCGCCCAGGCTTGCGTGGCGCTGCTGCGCAAGCCCTCGCTGCCCGATGCCGACCTGTACGCCATGGTGCCGGGGCCGGACTTTCCGGGCGGCGGCCAGATCATTTCCCCGCCCGAGGACATCGCCCAGATCTACGCCAGCGGCCGCGGCACGCTCAAGGCCCGGGCGCGCTGGCATTTCGAGGACCTCGCGCGCGGCCAGTGGCAGCTCGTCGTCACCGAGCTGCCCCCGGGCACCTCGGCCCAGAAGATCCTGGAGACCATCGAGGACCTGACCAATCCCAAGCCGCGCGCCGGCAAGAAATCGCTGTCGGCCGAACAGCAGCAGGGCAAGGCCCTGGTGCTGGGCCTGCTGGACGCGGTGCGCGACGAGTCCGGCAAGCAGGCGCCGGTGCGCCTGGTGTTCGAGCCCAAGTCCCGCACCATCGACCGCGACGAGTTCGTCAATCTGCTGCTGGTGCGCACGGGCCTGGAAGGCAATGTGCCGATGAACCTGGTGTGCATCGACACGGACGGCCGCCCGGGGCAGCGCAGCCTGCGCCAGATCCTGGAGTCCTGGCTGGCGTTTCGCGCGCAGACCGTCACGCGGCGCACGCGCCACCGGCTGGACAAGGTGCTGGACCGGATCCACATCCTGGAAGGCCGCAGCGTCGTCTACCTGAATGTCGACGAGGTGATCCGCACCATCCGCGAGGCCGAGGATCCGCGCGCGGCCCTGATGGACCGCTTCCGCCTCAGCGAGCGCCAGGCCGACGACATCCTCGAGATGCGCCTGCGCCAGCTGGCGCGCCTGGAAGGCATCCGCATCGAGCAGGAACTCGCCCAGAAGCGCGAGGAACAGCAGGGCCTGCAGCACCTGCTGGACAATCCGGACGCATTCCGGCGCCTGATGATCCGCGAGATCGAGTCCGACGCCAAGCAGTACGGCGACGAGCGCCGCACCCTGATCGAGGTGGCCGACCGCGCCGTCCTGGAAACCCAGGTCGTCGACGAGCCGGTCACCGTCGTCATGTCCCAGAAGGGCTGGCTGCGCGTGCGCCAGGGCCACGGCCACGATGCCGGGCAGTTCGGCTTCAAGGCGGGCGACGCGCTGTACGACGCCGTCGAATGCCGCAGCACCCAGGACCTGCAGGCGCTGTCCAATACCGGCCGCAGCTACAGCGTCCCGGTGGCCGGCCTGCCCTCGGCGCGCGGCGACGGGCAGCCGATCACCTCGATGCTGGCCCTGGAGCCGGGCAGCCGGATCGCGCACATGTTCGTCGCCCAGCCGGACCAGCGCGTGCTGCTGGGCACGGCCTCGGGCTACGGCTTTCTCGCGGCGGCCCGCGACCTGTCCACGCGCCAGCACGCCGGCAAGCAGTTCGTCACGGTGGACAAGGGCGATGCGCTGCTCAAGCCCCTGGTGCTCAAGCCGGACGACCAGGCCGTCGCCCTGTTCAGCCAGAAGGGCAAGTTCCTGGTCGTGGCGCTGGACGAGCTCAAGACCCTGTCGGGCGGTGGGCGCGGCACCATCCTGATGGGGCTGGATGCGGGCGACCGCCTGGCCCAGTGGGCCGCCGTCGGCCCGGCGGGCGTGGTGCTGCGGGGCGTCTACCGCAACCGGGACACCGAACTCGTCCTGACCCCCGAGGACCTGGCCGCGTATGCGGGACGGCGCGCCCGCAAGGGCAAGCTGCTGGACGTCAAGATCAAGCAGCCCAGCCTCTGGTCGGGCGCGGCCGGCTGATCGCCGCGGGCAGGGCGGGGGGGGGGCGGCGCCGGTCGGCGCCGCCGGTCCGGCTGCATCCCCTGGCGGGGCTAAAATGTCGGTTTGCCCTCGTTTCTTTCGGATTCCGTCATGAGTTTCAAGGTCTCGGTGCAGCCGGCGGGTCGGGATTTCCCGGTCGAGCCCGGACAGACCATCCTGGATGCGGCCCTGGAGGCCGGCATGATACTGCCCTACAGCTGCCGCAACGGCACGTGCTCCACGTGCCGGGGGCGGGTGGTCTCGGGCAGCTACGAGGCCGGCCCGGCGCCCGACCGGATCCTGGATGCCGCCGACCGCGCCCGGGGCTATACCCTGCTGTGCCAGGCGCGGCCCACCTCCGACGTGGTGATCGAGGCCGAGGAAGTCCGCATGAGCGGCGACATCGTGGTGCGCAAGATGCCGGTGCGCGTCCAGGCCCTCGCGCCGCTGGCCACCGACGTCATGGAAATCACCCTGCAGCTGCCCTCGGCCGAGGCCTTCCGCTTCCAGCCCGGGCAGTACCTGGACTTCCTGTTCAAGGACGGCCGCCGCCGCAGCTATTCCATGGCCTGCGCCCAGGCTGTGGACCATCGCGTACAGCTGCACTTGCGCCACCAGCCCGGCGGTTTCCTGACCGACCGGGTCTTCGGCTGCGGCGAGGAGCCCCTGAAGGCCCGCGACATCCTGCGCATCGAAGGGCCGCTGGGCTCGTTCTTCCTGCGCGAGGACGCCCTGCCCATCGTGTTCCTGGCCAGCGGCACCGGCTTTGCGCCGATCAAGGCCATGATCGAGGACATGATCGCGCGCGGCGACCCGCGCCCGGCGGTCCTGTACTGGGGCGGCCGGCGTCCGGGCGACCTGTACCAGGCCGACCTGGCGCGCGGCTGGGAGGCCCGGCTGCCGGGGTTCCGCTTCGTGCCGGTGGTCTCCGAGGCCCGGCCCGAGGACGCCTGGACCGGCCGCGCGGGCTGGGTGCACGAGGCCGTCATGGCGGACCTGCCCGATCTGTCCGGACATCAGGTCTACGCCTGCGGCGCCCCCGCCATGGTCGAGTCCGCCCGGCGCGATTTCGTGCAGCGCTGCGGCCTGTCCCTGTCGATGTTCTACGCCGACGCCTTTACCACGGAGGCCGACAGGGCCGAGGTCCAGGCATGAAAGTCGCGGTATTCGGCGCGGGCATCATCGGGGTGTCCAGCGCCTGGTGGCTGGCGCGCGCCGGCCACGAGGTCGAGGTCATCGACCGGCGCGCGGGCGCGGCCCTGGAAACCAGCCGCGCCAACGGCGGCCAGATCTCCGTCTGCTATGCCGAGCCCTGGGCCAGCGTCCACACCCTGAAAAAGGTGCTGCGCTGGATCGGGCGGGCCGATGCGCCCCTGCGCGTCAGCCCGCGCCTGAGCCCGCGCCAGTGGCTGTGGTGCGCGCGCTATCTGTACGAATGCCGCGACGCCCGCTTTGCCGCCAACCTGCGGGCCATGGTCGCGCTGGCGCAGTACAGCCGCGCCACGCTGCGCGGGCTGCGCGCCGAGCTCGGCATCGAATACGACCACCTGGAACGCGGCATCCTGGCCTTTTACCGGGATCCCCGCGAACTGGAACACGCCCGCGCCAGCGCCGCGCTGATGCGCGAGCTGGGCGTGGACCGGCGCATCGTCGATCCGGACGAGGTCCTGCGCATCGAGCCGGCCCTGGCGGCGGCGCGCGACCCCATCGTCGGCGGCGACTTCACCGCCGACGACGAATCCGGGGACGTACACCTGTTCACCCGCGCGCTGGCCGAACACGCCCGCCAGGCCGGCGTGGTGTTCCGCTTCAATACGCGGGTGAACCGGCTGGTGCCCGCCGACGGCCGCGTCTCGGTCGCCGAGCTGGTCGAGCCCGACGGGTTTTTCCGGTCCTTGCGCGCCGATGCCTACGTGGTGGCCCTGGGCAGCTTCAGCCCCATGCTGCTCGGCCCGCTGGGGGTGTCCTGCCCGGTCTGGCCGGCCAAGGGCTATTCCGCCACGTTCGGCCTGCGCGATCCCGCGGCGGCGCCGGTGGTCAGCCTCGTGGACCAGGAGGTCAAGATCGTGACCTCCCGCCTGGGCGACCGCCTGCGCATGGCCGGCACGGCCGAGATCGGGGGCTATTCCCGCGCCCTGGATACGGGCCGTTGCAATCAGCTCGTCGAACACGCAAGATCCCTGTTCCCAAGTGCCCTTGATTTTGATAACGTTCAGTTCTGGTCCGGCCTGCGGCCGACGACTCCGTCGAACGTCCCCCTGATCGGCCGTTCGCGGCTGCGCAACCTGTATCTGAACACAGGCCACGGCAGCCTCGGCTGGACCATGGGTGCCGGCTCGGGCAGGGTCCTGGCCGATCTGGTGTCGGGGCGCAGGCCCGATATCGAATTTCCTTTTTTGGACTGACTCATCATGATTTTCCCCTTTGGTTCCGGCGCCCGGCGTCCGGGGTTGCGTGCTGCCTGGGCGCTGGCCGCCGTCGTCGCGGCGGGGCCGGCCTGGTCGGCCACCGACGTGCCGGTCTGGCTGAGCCTGGACGGGCATAACGCCGACGTGTTCCAGTCCCTGGTCAAGGCCTACAACCGCAGCCAATCCGGCGCGCAGGTCAAGGTCCGGTCCTTCGACACCCCCGAGGCGCTGAACCAGGCGCTGGACGCCGCCGCCCGTTCCAAATCCCTCCCGGCGCTGGCCCAGATCGGCGACAGCCACACGCTCGAGGACATCTCGCAGCGGTCCTACGTGCAGCCGCTGTACACCCTGGAAAAGTCCGGTCCGCTCAAGAACACGCGCTGGTTCGTGTCGTCCGACAATGCCTTCATCCATGACGCCAAGGGCCGGCTGATGGCGTTTCCCGCCATGCTGGAGGTCCCGGTCATGTACTACAACCAGGACGCCTTCAAGAAAGCCGGCCTGGTCCCCGCCGCGCCGCAGCGCACCTGGATGGACTTGCAGGGCCAACTGGTCAGCCTGGCCAACAAAGGCTCGCGCAAGTGCCCGCTGACCTCCGACCTGCCGGTGTCCATCAACCTGGAAAACCTGGCGGCGGTCAACAACCAGCTGTATGCCAGCGCGGACAACGGCCTGAAGGCCAAGGGCCTGCCCAGTTTTTCCTTCGACGTCACCTACGTGCGCCACCTGTCGCTGATGATCAGCTGGGTGCGCGCCGAGATCATGGTGCGTCCGGACGCAGGCATGCGCTCGGTCGAGCGCTTCGCCCAGGGCGAGTGCGCGGTGATGATGTCCAGCTCCGGACACATCGGCCAGTTCAACGACCAGCGCAAGCTGAACTATGCGGTCTCGGGCCTGCCGTACTACCCCGAGGTCACCAAGGTCCCCGGCAATCCCTTCGTCAGCGGCGCCGGCCTGTGGGTCATGAAGACCCCCAAGCCCGTCACCGACGCCACGGTGGCGTTCCTGGCCTGGCTGGCGCAGCCCGAGCAGGCCGCCCGCTGGTACCAGGAGACCGGCTATCTGCCCGTGACCCAGGCCGCGTTCGACAAGACGCCGCCCAGCTACTATGCCGACCTGGGCCAGTGGCGCAACCTGGTGGCCGTCTACGCCGGCCGCTCGGCGGTGACGGGGCAGGGCTTCCGCATCCACAACTATCCGGCGATCCGCTCGCGCTTCCAGCAGATCCTGACCTCCGCGCTGGAAGGCCAGCAGCCGGCCGTCACGGCCCTGAACCTGGCCACGGCCGAGGGCAACCGGCTGGCGCGCCAGCGCTAGGCGGATCCGGCACGGCGGGCCGCAAGGACGTTTTTAGCCGTTCGTACTTCCCAGTCTGGCGGCCGGTCCGCCGCCAGGCCACCATGGGCGCCTGATTCCCCGAATCCGGCGCCTTTTTTTGCTGCCGCATCCGGGGTGAACCGGGAGAGCGGCATGATCAGATTCATCCTCGCGGCGGCGCTGGCATGGGGCCTGGCCGGATGCGCAAATACCGACGGCGGCGCCTGGTGGCGCGAATTCGCGGGCCTGGCCCCCGTCACCGGCCGCTATGATTTCGGCTGGCGCCTGTCGGGGGATCCGGATCTGGCCCCGTTGCAGGTGTTCGACGACGGGCGCGAGACCTGGCTGCAGTATCCCGCCGCCCAGCCCGCGCCGGCCGTGTTCGTGCGCACCGCCGCCGGCGACCGCCTGACGCGGCCGCGCCGCGACGGCGATTACCTGGTGGTGCGCGGCGTGCCCGATCACCTGGTCATGCGCGGCGGGCTGCTGATAGCGGAGGCACGCCGCCAGGCCGGGCGGGCGGCCAGCGCGGGCGATCCGGACGGGGCGGCGGCCGCGTCCATCCCTTCGGAGGAAGGCGCGCCGGGTCCTGTTGCCGCGCTGGCCGCTGCGGACAAGCCGGCGCCGGTCCCGCCTGTTCCCGAGGCTGCCGCGCCTTCGATGCCGTCGGCCGTCCCGACTCCGCCGGTTCCCCGGGCCCCCATTCCCGCACCCCTCCGTCCGGCCGCCGCACCGGCCCCTGTCACCGTCGCGCACGCCTTCGAGGTCACGCCGGCCGACGGCAACGTCCGCCGCGCGCTGGCGCGCTGGGCGCGGCTGGCCGGGTGGACCTTCGAGGCCGAGCACTGGGCTGTGGACGTCGACATCCCGCTGGCGGGGTCCGCCGTGTTCAAGGAGCCCTTCCGGGCCGCCGTGCGCGGCCTGCTGGCGGCCACCGAACTGGGCGACCGGCCGGTGCAGCCTTGTTTCTATGCCAATCGCGTGCTGCGCGTGGTGCCGCTGGCGCAGCGCTGCGATCGCACGCAGGCCCCGGGAGAATCCGCATGAGCCGCCTCGCCGGATGGCTGCTGCTCTTGTGCCTGTTGCCGGGATGCGCGCTGCAGGACCGGCTGCGGCAGGCGGCCCGGGAATACCGCCGCGCGGACCAATCCGTGGCGCACGGGCACCAGGGCTTCGGCCGCGCGTTGGCCGATGCGGACCAGCGCCGCGCCGCCCAGGACGTCGACAAGCCCTGGGTCGCCGGACGCGCGCGGCCCCTGGCCCGCGAGCTTTCCCTGCCGCCGGCCCTGCGGGCCCGGGTGCGCACGACCTTGCTGTTTGCCGAGGGCACGGACGACCTGCGGCGTATCGCGCGGCGGATCTCGGCAGTGACGGGCATCCCGGTCCACGTGCGGCCCGATGCGCTGCTGCCCGCCTGGCACTTCCTGCCTCGCCTGGCCAACGCCGCCAGCCCCGGCGCGCCGGGGCCGCAGGCCGCCGAGCCCTTCGACCTGGCGCCGGAGCCGGCCCCGCTGCCGCAGATCCTGGACCGCCTGTGCGCCCATCTGGGGGTGCGTTGGCGCTACGTCCAGGACCGCATCGAATTCTTCCGCACCGACACCCGCGTCTTCAACGTTCGCGCGCTGACGCTGGATGCCCGGGCGCAGGCGTCCCTGGGTCTGGGCAGCCGGCAGGCGGAAGGCGGCTTCATCAGCACCTCCAGTACCCAGCTGCGCGCCGGCGACCAGGACGTGATCCAGACCATCCGGGCCCGCCTCGAGCCTTTTCTCTCGCGGGCGGGCGTGATGGTCGCCGAAGCCGGCGCCGGGGCGACCGTGGTCGTCACGGACATTCCCGACGTGCTGGACCGCATTGCGCACTACCTGGACCAGGAGAACCGCGCCCTGACGCGCCGCGTGCGGCTGGTGTTCGAAGAGCTGACCGTGGCGCTCAGCGAGCAGGCCCAGGCCAGCCTCGACTGGAACCTGGTGTTTTCCGGCGCCCGCCTGGCCGCCGGCCTGGCCGTGCCCGGGCTGGCCGGCGGGCCCGCCGGCCGACTGGGGATCGGCGTGGTGCAAGGCTCCATGACGGGCAGCGAGGCCGTCATCCAGGCCCTGGGCGAATCCGTGCACCTCGTGCGCCGCAGCAGCGTGCCCATGCTGACCCTGAACCGCCGCCCGGTCACTCACGCGGTGCGCACGACCTTCTCGTATATCGACCGGGTCGAGACCACGCCGCTGACGGGGGCCAACGGCCTGGCCGTGCCGGCCGTCTCGGTGAACCAGAAAGAGGAGACCGTGGGTTCGCTGCTGACGCTGGTGCCCGATGCCCAGGAAGACGGCCAGATCCTGCTGTCGCTGGCCTACGACAACACTGTGGCCCAGCCGCTGAAGACCGTGACGTTCGGCGACAAGAGCAATCCCCTGCAACTGCAGCAGCTGACCATCGAGGGCAACGGCACGGTGCAGCAGCTGGCCCTGCAGCCCGGCCAGCCCCTGGTCGTGTCCGGCTTCGACCGGCGCCAGTCGGAATCCACCGAACGGCGCCTGAACCCGGGTCTGCCCGCCATCCTGGGCGGCGGCGACCGCATCCAGGCGCAACGTCTGGCCACGGTGCTGATCATCACGGCCCAAGTCGAGGAGGGCCTCTAGATCATGGCGGCCACCCGTCTCTTGCGTGTCGGCCAGGTGACGCTGGCGTTCGGGCTGGACTGGGTGCCGGTCCTGGACGATCCCGAGGCCGCCAGCGCCCAGGCCCGCCGCGAGGGCGCCGGGCATCAGGTGCTCTCCGGCAACCCGCCGGCGGCGCTGGGGCTGGCCCGGGGACTGCCGCCGCGCGACGCCTGCTGGTCGGCGGCCGATCTGCTGGCGCGCCAGCATCCCCAGGGCAGCGTTGCCTGCGTGCTGCCGCTCGATCCGCACACCTGGCATGTCTTGGCGTGCCACGAAGGCGTGGTGCTGGCGCGGGCCGATCGTTCGTATCCCGACGCGGACCTGGCGGCCCGGGCGGTGGACGCCTTGAGGCTGGCCTGTCCCAGGTTGCGGCTCCTGCCGGCGGACGATGGCGCGGAGGCCCTGCTGCAGGGGCTCGCGCGGCAGGCGGCCGGCGTGCCGCCGATGCGCCACGTGCGCGGACGTGTCCGCCCGCTGGCGGTGTCCGCGGTCCTCGTGTCCGTCGCCGCCGCGGCCTGGGGGTGGGGTGGCCTGGCGGGTTCGGCCCGCGTGGACGCCGCGCCCGACCCGCGCGCGGCCTGGGAGGCCGCTCTTGCACGGACGCTGGCGCGTCAGCCGATCCATGGCGAGGCCGGCACCCGCAGCCTGCTTCAGGCTTTGCAGGCGCAACCTGTGCGGGCGGCCGGCTGGGTGCTGCAGGGCTTGCGCTGCCAGCCGGGCGACGGAGCCTGGCAGTGCCACAGTGAATACCGCCGCCTGGATCCCCGGGCCGACAACCGCGGCCTCCTGCAGGCCGCGCCCGCGGACTGGCGGCTGGAGTTTCCCTCGCTCGATACGGCCCGGGCCGCCTGGAGGCTGCCCTTGCCGGGACGCGCGGCGGAGCCGGCCCGCCTGCCGTCCAGCGCGCTGGTGGCCCGCGACTGGGCCAGCGCCCTGCAAGCCGTGTCACCGGCATTCACGGCCTTGCGGATGGATCCGCCGCGCGCGCTGGCGGTGCCCGCGCCCCACGATGCGCAGGGGCGGCCTTTGCCCGAACCTCCGGACCTGCCTTCAGTGGCCACCCGCGCCTTGCGGGTGGAAGGTCCGCTGCGCTCCGCGGAACTCCTGGCGCCGCTGGTGCGCTCGGTGTCCTGGCGCAAGGCTCATCTGTCCCATGCGTCCGGCACGCGGCCCAGCCTGAGGCACAGCCGCCTGATCTTGCACCTGGAAGGATCCTTGTATGAAAGTCTGCCTTGAATTGACGCCGCCGCGCCGTGGCGGGTCCGGGCCGGACGGGATGCCCGCCGTCCGCTGCCTCGCGTTGTGCCTGGCATGCCTGGCCGCCGGTGCCATGGCTCCGCGCAGCCACGCCGCTTCCCTGCCGGATCCGGCCGGGTCCTGGGAGGTCCAGTCCGTGCGCGAGCTGATGCAGCAGGACCTGCGCGAGGCGCTGCAGGAGCCGGCGCGCCGCGGGGCCGGCGACGGGGCGTCCGGCGCGGTCCGCCCGGTCCTTGCGCCGCGCCTCGTGGCCCTGTACGGCGTGGGCAAGGCGCTCATGGCGGAGGTCCAGGTAGGCCGCCAGGCCTACCTGTACGTCCGTGGCCAGGCGTTTCCGGCGGGCCATGCGGGCGATCCGGGTGTCTACCGGCTGCGGGGGATGAATGGCGCCTGCGTGCAGCTTGAGCGCGGCGAGGACCGCCATTCCCTGTGCCTGCGCATGCTGCTGGGCGAGGCGCGGCCATGAGGGCCTGGTCGTCGGTGCTGCGCCTTGCCGAGCCGTCCGCGCCCTTCGATCTGTCGGCCGCGGCCGCCATCGACCGGCCCGAGCAGCTCTCCGGCCTGCAGCCGCCGGTCTCGCGGCTGATGGCGCGGCAGTTCGGTGTCGGATCCCTGGCCGACCGGATCTGCCCCGTCGAGCGCGCCGACGGCAGCATCTCGGTGCTGGCGCGGGCCGAGTATGTCGGCGGCGACCAGGCCGACGCGCTGGTGAGACGCATCCAGGCCAGCGGATACCGGCTTTCGGATCCGGCGCGCTACGTGCTGCCGGCGGCCCTGCTGCTGGCATTGTCCCGCGATGCCGGGACCGTCATCGCGGCCGCGGCGGATCGCACACCGACCGCGCTGGCGGGCGTCTTCCAGGACCTGGTGGAATGGGGCGTGCGGCAGGATGCCACCGATCTGCACCTGAACGTGCATCGCGATGCGCCCGAGTCTGAAGTCCGCTACACCGTGGCCGGCCGCTATGTCGCTCCCGGGCGGTTTCGCCCCATGCCCACCGATCTGCTGCTGGACGTGCTGGCGGTCGCCTGGATGGACATCCAGGGCGGCAACGGCGCGGTCTTCGACCCGGTGCTCGAACAGCAGGGCACTTTGCTCAGGCGCGTGGACGGGCGCGCCTACGTCTTGAGGTGGGCGTCGCTGGCGGCGGATCGCGGCCCCAGCGTCTGCCTGCGGTTCCTGCCGCGCGACGCCGAGATTCCCGACGCCTCGCTGGAGGCGCTGGGCTACCGGGCCGATCAGGCGGCCTGTTTCGACCGGGTCATGCGTTCCGAGGGCGGCGCCATCGTGCTGGCCGGCACGGTGGGCTCCGGCAAGTCGACCACGCTGGCCGCCCTGATCCGGGGCCTGCCGGACCACCGCAAGGTGATCACCCTGGAGGATCCCGTGGAATACCGCATCGGCCGGGCCGTGCAGAATACCGTCGGCCGTGACCCGGGTCAGCAGGCCCACGGCCGCTATGCCGCCAAGCTGCGCACCCTGAAGCGTTCCGCCATGAGCGACGTCCTGCTGGGCGAGATCCGCGACGCGGAAAGCGGCCTGGCATTCATGGACTTGGCGGGTTCCGGGATCAATGTCTATACGACGGTGCATGCGCCCTCTGCCCGCGCCATCGTCGACCGCCTGGCGTCGGAATTCATCGGCATCCCGAACGATTTCCTGCGCACGCCCGGCGTGCTCAAGCTGCTGGTGTACCAGGCGCTGCTGCCGCGCCTGTGTCCCCGCTGCGCGGAACCGGCCGATCCCGCCGGATTGAAGCGCCAACACGGCGGCCGGCCCGGCGGACCGGACTGGCCGCAGTGGCTGGAATGGATCGAATCCCTGTGGGGCATCCCGGCTGCGCGCCTGCGGATTCGCCATCCCCAGGGCTGCAGCCACTGCCGGCTGCCGCAGCTGCCTGAGCTGGCGGGATACGCCGGACGGACCGTGGCGGCGGAATTCCTCGAACCCGGGCTGCTTCCGCCGGCAGCCGGTCCGGACGACCCCTATCTGCCGGACCCGGTCCACAGCGCCTTTGCGCACGCCATGCAGAAAGCGGCGGCGGGCACCGTCGATCCCCGCGACGTGGAGATCCGCTTCATGGCATTCGAGACCCTGATGTTGCGCGCGCGCCAGCGGCCCGGCGGGCGGGCACTGGGGGACGGATCATGTTGACCCCGGTTCGCGCGTGGCGCCTGCCGCGCGGCTGGCTGCGGCGTCTCGATGCCTGGCGTTTCGCCAGCCGGCGGGCGGACTATCTGGACTACGTGCATGCGGTGCTGGCCGGCGCGCAGGGCCGCCTGACCGTGCGCGAGCTGTTCGACCGGGATGCCGGCCGCTACGGTCCGGCCACAGTGCGCGGCCGGCTGGCGCGCGACTGGTCCGCCGCCTGCGAGGCCAGCGGCGGCGACTTGCACGCCACCTGGCGCCATGGCTTTCCGGCTGACGAACGGGCGCTGATCCGCGTGGCCCAGGGCTTTGGCAACGTGCGCCTGCTGGCGTGCTTCCAGGCCCTGGGGCGCCATCTCGGCCTGCTGATCCGCACGCGGCGGCTGCTCTGGGCCACGCTGGGTTCGGCGGCCGCCGCCCTGGTGGTGGCGAGCCTGCTGGTGCTGGCGCTGCCCGCCTGGACCGTGCCGGCCTTGCAGCAGGCCTTCCAGGGCCTGCCGGCCGCGTACCAGGGCCCCTGGGCCCGCGCCCTGTTCTCGGCGGCGGCGTTCCTGCGGGACTGGGGATTCTGCGTGCCGCTGGCAGTCGGCGTGTCGCTGGCCGGCGCGCTGTTCGCCTTGCCACGCACCTGCGGTCCATGGCGCCGGCGGCTCGATCGTGTCGGCCCCTGGCGCCTCTATCGCCAGGTGCAGGCGCTGCGTGTCCTGGCGCTGGCCGCCATCCTGCTGCAGCCCGGGGCGGGCGCCTCGTCCCAGCTGCGGCCGGTGATCGTGCTCCTGCTCGATGGCGCCACGCCCTGGCTGGCGGCCCATCTGCGGGCCATGGTCTGGCGCATCGACCAGGGACAGGCGGGCGCGGCCGCCTTCGACACCGGGTTGCTGGATCGCGAACTCTATTGGTACCTGGAGGACATGGTGGCGGCGCGCGGCCTGCCGGCGGGTCTCCAGGCTGCGCACGAGCGGATGTCCGCCGTCTGGCAGGACCGCATCCGCATCCAGGCCCAGGCCCTGCGCTGGCTGACGCTGCTGGCGGGCGTGGGTTTCGTGCTGGCCATGGGCTTGTGGCATTACGCGGCCATCGACGAACTGCGTCGGGGCTGGATGATGTTTCACGCCAGCCAATGAGGGCGGGCGATCGTCGCCGGTCAACGGCAAAGGGAGGCAATATGCAGGCAGAACAGGAAGCTTGGGACGAGGAAACCACGCCGGGCATGCACGACACGCGTCGCGCGGATGGACACGCCAGCCGCCGCATGCGCCGGCATGCCGGCTTGCGGACGCTCTGGCGCAAGGCCCAGGCCCCGCGTTGCCCGCGCGGCGGCCCGGGGCGCGACCGGCGGTCCCAGCAGGGCTTTTCGCTGATCGAGGTCTCCATCGTGACCACCATCGTGCTCCTGATCGCCGTGATCGGCATCCCGGCCATCGGCGGCTACGTGCTCGAAAACAAGGTGCCCAAGGTCGGGCAGGAACTCGCCCGGTTCGTGATGCATACCCGGGTCAATGCGGGCACCTCGGGCGATCCGCCCTATGCCGGGATCGGCACCGCCAATCTGGCGTCCATGGTCGCGGATTCGACGGTGCTGACGCGGGCCGACGATGGTTCGATCCTGCACGGCCTGGGTGGCGGCGGGACGGTCGAAGTCGAGGCCGACGAGGCTGGAACCGGATTCGTGCTGCGCCTGCTGCGGGTGAACCACGTGGCCTGCCCGTCGATCGCTTCCGTGCTCCAGCGGGTGGCCGACCGCATCACGCTCAGCGCCGATGGCGGGACGGTCCGCACGGTCAAGGACGAGGCGACCCACTACAACGCGCTGGCGGCGGAGTCCGGCTGCGGCAAGGGGGACGTCAATCAGTTCGCGTTCCATGTGCGCTGAACGCGGCCGGGCAGCGCTGCCGCGGTCGCCCAGGCGGCGGGCGCGCTACGTCGGCGCGCGCCGCGTCCGGCAGCGGGGTTCCCTGCTGCTGGAGTTCATGGTGCTCGCAGCGCTGGGCCTTGCCCTGGCCGTCTGGGCGGGGCAGGAATGGGCGCAGCGCGTGCGGGTCCTGCAGGCCCAGGCGCTGGCGGCCTGGATGGACACCGCCCAGGCCGCGGCGCAGGCCTATCTGCAACGCCATGCCGCCGAGCTGGGGCGGGCCGCGGATCCGGATGCGCTGGCGGCCCGGGGATACGCCGACTGGCGCTCGCCGACCTGGGAAGAGCTGCGCGCCGCCGGCCTGCTGCCCGGCGGCTGGCAGGCCGGCGGCCCCTTGCGCCAGACGCTGCATCTGCGCGTGCGGCAGACCGATCCCTGCGCCCAGCCGCCGTGCGGGCTGCAGGCCGTGGTCGCCGCCGCAAGCCCGCTGCTGCAGGGGCAGGGCGGGGTGGACGAATCCCTGATCGCGGAATGGCTGCTGGCGTCCCGGGGCCGCGGCTTGGTGGTCTGGCCGCAGGATCCGGCCTGGCTGCGCGGATCGGGCCAGCGGGTGTCCCTGCCGGACGGGCTTGCCGCGGCACCCGGCACCGTGGCGCTGCTGGCCGGCCTGCCGCCGGCCGCGGAAAGCCGGCCGCCGGACGGTCCGGCGGCGGACAGCGACTATCTGCGCGTGCGCGACGAGCGCGATCCCGATTTCCAGGGCGGGGCCTCGGTCCGCGGCAACGTGCGTAGCGGCGCCTGGCTGCAGGCGCGCGAAGGCGTCGTCCTGGAACAGGGTTGGAGCAGCGGTGGGGTCTGCTCCGCCGAAGGGGCCGTGGGCCGCGACAGCCGCTATGCCGGGCTGCTGGTGTGCCAGCAGGGGCGCTGGCGGCCGCTGGCCCGGCCGGCCGGGGGCGGATACCTGTACAACAGCCGCCGGGGCTGCTTCAGCCAGACGGGGATGGCGACCAGCAATCCCCTGACCGGCACCTGCAGCTGCGGCGCCGGCTACATCCCGCTGCTGGTGGCGGAAAGCGGCTCCCTGGCGTCCGCCGAGGGCCTCAGCCAGGGCGTGGTCTGCCAGCCCAACCAATAACCCAGGCAACGAAAAGGGGGACGCCGGCACGAACCGGCGCCCCCCCTTTTGCGGGACGGTGCTGCCTACTGCCCGTTCCAGGCGGCGATGACGGCGCGCTCCTCGTCGGTCATCTTCGTCAGGTTGGCCAGCGGCATGTAGCGGTTGCCCACGACCTGCTTGATCTGCGCGGCGTGCTGCAGCGTCTCGGCCGTGGTGTCCAGCATGATGCCGGCCGGCGCGGCCGCGAAACCGGGCTGCGTGGGTTTGGCCGAATGGCATTCCACGCAGCGGGCCTCGATGATGCCGTGCACCTGCGCCACCGTGACCGCCTCGGGCGCGGCCGGGGCGGCAGTGCCGCCGGCCTGACTGGTGGTGGGGACGGGGGCCACCGCCGGCGTGGGCGCCGGGGCGGCGATCCAGCCGATGAGCGCCAGCAGGACGATGCCGGCGGCGGGGTAGCGCAGGTCGTTCTTGCCGGTGTGGCGCAGCACGAAATACTGGCGTATCACGGCGCCGGCGAAGATGAACAGCGTCATGATGACCCAGGCGTATTCATTCGAGTAGGTGAATGAATAGTGGTTGCTGAGCATCAGGAAGATCACCGGCAGCGTGAAATAGGTGTTGTGCACCGAACGCTGCTTGCCCCAGGCGCCGTCCAGGGGGTTGGGCTTTTCGCCGGCCTTCAGGGCCTTGACCATGCGGCGCTGCCCCGGGATGATCCAGAAGAACACGTTGGCCGACATGCAGGTGGCCATCAGCGCCCCGGTGATCAGGAACGCCGCGCGGCCCGGGAAGATCTGGGTCGTCAGCCAGGCCACCAGCACCATCATCACGCCCACGGCGGCGCTCAGCCAGCCGTCGTGATTGACGGTCGGGCTGATGATGCGGCACAGGCGCGAATAGACGTTGTAGCCCACCACCAGGAACAGCACGGCCAGGATGCCGGCCTGGACGCCGCTCATGTTGCGCGCCCATTCCCAGGGGCTGGCCGGGTTCACCAGGTAGATGTCGGCCTTCAGCAGGTACAGCAGCATGAACAGGCCGAAACCGGACAGCCAGGTGGTGTAGGCCTTCCAGAAGGACCAGTGCAGGTCGTCGGGCAGCTCGGCGGGGTTGGTCAGGTATTTCTGATTGTGGTAGAAACCGCCGCCGTGTACGGCCCACATTTCGCCGTGGACGCCCAGTTTGCGGCTGTGCTCGCCCTTGGGGGCATGCAGGCTGAGGTCCAGCATGACGAAATAGATCGATTCGCCAATCCAGGCGATGGCGGCGATCACGTGCAGCCAGCGCAGCAGCAGATTGCCGTATTCCAGGAAAAAACCTTCCATGACGAGGTCTCCTCTACTTGTTATGGATCAGGGGATTACGGATGCCGGCGGATCAGCTGCCGCGATACGTGGACCAGGTCCACGGCGTGACGACCAGCGGCACGTGGTAGTTCTGTTCCGGATTGGCCACGCCAAACCGCAGCACCACCACGTCGACGAAGCGCGGTTCGGGCAGGTCCACGCCCTTGGCCGCGAAGTAATCCCCCGCATGGAAGACCAGCTCGTAGGTGCCCTTGACCAGGGCGTCGCCGCTGAGCAGGGGCGCATCGCAGCGGCCGTCGTGATTCGTGGCGGTCTGCGCGAGCAGGGTGCGGGTATCGCCATCCAGGCGATAGAGTTCCAGGGCGACGCCCTGAGCCGGCACACCGTGTACGGTGTCCAGGACATGGGTGGAAAGTTTTCCCATGAGATTTGTTCCCCGGTCAATATCCTGTCAGTGGGCCCCCGGTCTGGCCATCCCGGCCCGCCATCCGCCGCCTGGAAGGACGTCGGGATGCCGGGGCCGGTGCGCGCCCGGCCGTGGCGGGCCGGGCGGGACAGGAAGGTTTATGTCGGATCCGCCGCCGCCCGGAAACCGGTCTTGGCAGCGGTGCCGACTCATTGTCAACAATTTGTGTTGACGATTCTCGCGTGATCGCCAATAATTGTCAACAATTTTTGTCGATCATGAATCCCGACCCGGGACGCGCATCCATGCTCCAGTTGAAACCCCCCCGCGGCATCTCGCCGGACCTGCAGGCCCCCCGGGCCTCGTCCCTGCGCGCGCCCAAGGCCGTCAGCAACCCGACGGAAGTGCAGCGCGTCTATGACGAGATCTTCGACGCCGCCATGGACCGCCGCCTGCTGCCCGGGGCCAAGCTGACCGAGGCCCGGCTGTGCGCGATCTTCGACTGCTCGCGCAGCACGGTGCGGGCGGCGCTGGCGCAGCTGGCGCACGACAAGATCGTCCTGATCGAGCCCAACCGCGGCGCCCACGTCTGGCAGGCCTCGCCCAAGGAGGTCCGCGACGTGTTCGCCATGCGGCGCGCCCTGGAAGGCGTCACCATCGACCAACTGGTCGCGCTGGAGGACCTGGACCAGCGCCTGGTGCCCCTGGACGACATGGTCGGGCGCGAGCAGCGCGCCTACGAGCATGGCGACCGGATCAGCTGGCTGCGCCTGTCGAACGCCTTTCACGTGGAATTGGCCCGGCTGCTGGACAACCAGGTGCTGACCGAGATGCTCTCGGGCCTGTGCGCGCGCACGACGCTCATCATCGCCCTGGGCGACGGCCCCGAGGGCAGCGCCTGCTCCTACGTCGAGCACCGCGACATCCTGGACCACATCCGGCGGCGCGACGCCCGGGGCGCGCGCTCGGCCATGGACCATCACCTTCAGGACTGCGAGCAGCGGATGGAGGCCCCGCCAGACGCGGCCGCCGATCCCTGGTCGGGATTCAACGTGCGGCGCTGAGCCGCGCGGGCCGGTTCGCCGTTCTTCATTCACCAGGAGACTTTTTCCATGACAGACCCTCATTACCCGCGTGACCTGGCCGGCTACGGCCGCACCCCCCCGCAGGCCAACTGGCCGGGGCAGGCGCGCGTTGCCGTGCAGTTCGTCCTGAACTACGAGGAAGGCGGCGAGAACTGCGTGCTGCATGGCGATCCGGGGTCGGAACAGTTCCTGTCGGAGATCATCGGCGCGGCCGCCTACCCGGACCGGCACCTGTCCATGGAATCGATCTATGAATATGGCTCGCGGGCCGGCGTCTGGCGCATCCTGCGGGAATTCGAGCGCCGTGGCCTGCCGCTGACGGTCTTCGGCGTGGGCATGGCGCTGGAGCGCAACCCCGAGGTCGCGCGCGCCTTCGTCGAGCTGGGCCACGAGGTCGCCTGCCACGGCTACCGCTGGATCCACTACCAGAACGTGTCCGAATCGGTCGAGCGCGAGCATTTCCAGCGCTGCGTGGAAATCGTCACGCGGCTGCTGGGCCGCCACCCCGACGGCTGGTACACCGGGCGCGACAGTCCCAACACGCTGCGCATCGTCGCCGAGGAAGGCCAGTTCCTGTACGACGCCGACTACTACGGCGACGACCTGCCGTTCTGGACGCAGGTCGACGTGGGCGGGGGCAAGACGCATCCGCAGCTGATCGTGCCCTATACCCTGGACACCAACGACATGCGCTTTGCCTCGCCGCAGGGCTTCAACACGGGCGACCATTTCTTCCATTATCTGCGCGACGCCTTCGACGTGCTGTATGCCGAAGGCGAGACCGCGCCCAAGATGATGTCGGTCGGCCTGCACTGCCGCCTGACGGGGCGCCCGGCGCGTTTCGCCGGCCTGCAGCGTTTCCTGGACCACGTCCAGCGGCACGACCGGGTGTGGATCGCCACGCGCGCCGACGTCGCCCGGCACTGGGTCCAGGAACACCCCTTCCAGGCCGCCTGAACCGCAGGCCGGCGCCGCGCCGGCCCGCATCCCGGATGCCGACCGTTTTCCCGCCGGGCACGCCGCCCGGCGCCCCCTACCGTCCGGGACTGGCCCCGGACGGGCTCAATCTGAATCTCTGGAGCGTATTTCCATGGCCTCACCCAATCTGCCCGTCGGCACGGTGATCGACGCCCCGGCCGTCGACCTGCCCGCCTTTGCGACCCGCCACCCGAACCTGCTGAGCGAAAAGCTGGGCGCCAAGGTCCTGTCCTGCACGGACGAGTTCTTCGCCAGCGCTTCGCGCATGCTGCAGGATTCCGAGCCGGTCTTCATCGTCGGCAAGTTCGACGACCACGGCAAGTGGATGGACGGCTGGGAGACCCGCCGCCGCCGCAACGGCGGCAACGACACCGCCATCGTCAAGCTGGGCCTGCTGGGCACCATCAAGGGGCTGGACATCAACACCAGCCACTTCACCGGCAATTTCCCGCCGGCCGCGTCCGTCCAGGTCGCGCGCTGCGAGGGCGAGCCCGACGAGCGGACCGAGTGGGTCGAGATCGTGCCGGCCAAGTCCCTGCAGGGCAATTCCCATCATTTCGTCGAGATCGACGACGACCGCGTCTGGACGCACCTGCGCCTGAACATCTTTCCGGACGGCGGCGTGGCGCGCCTGCGCGCCTACGGCCAGCCGGCCTGCGACTGGGAGAGCAAGGACCCCGGGCAGCTGTACGAGGTCTCGGCGCTTGCCAGCGGCGGCCGGATCGTCGCCTACAACGACTCCCACTTCGGCTCGCCCATGCCGCTGCTCACGCCGGGCCGCGGGGTGAACATGGGCGACGGCTGGGAAACCCGCCGCCGCCGCGAGCCGGGCAACGACTGGGTGATCATCGAGCTGGGTCACGCCGCCACCGTCGAGAAGATCGAGATCGACACCGCGCATTTCAAGGGCAACTATCCCGACCGCGTGTCGGTGCAAGGCGCGCTGGTGAAGGAATCCACCGACCAGTCCCTGGTCACCCAGGCCATGTTCTGGCCGGTCATCCTGGGCGAGCAGAAAACCGAGATGGACAAGCAGCACTTCTACGAAGGCGCCGTGCTGCAGCCCGTCGGCCCGGTCTCGCACGTGCGGGTGAACATGTTCCCCGACGGCGGCATCAGCCGCGTGCGCATCTGGGGACGGCTGGCGCGCTGACATGAACGCAGCCGTCTCCACTGCCGGGCCGGTCCTGGCCCGCCTGCATGCCTGGGTGGACGCCCATTTCGACGAGCAGGTGGCGCTGCTGCGGCGCCTGGTCGCCATCCCGACCGACACCCCGCCGGGCGACAATGCGCCGCACGCCGAGGCGGTCGCCGCCACGCTGGAGGGCTGGGGCTGGGAGGTCGAGCGCCATGCCGTGCCCGCCGACGAGATGCGGGCCTACGGCATGCGCAGCATCACCAACCTGATCGTCCGCCGCCGGTACGCCCCCGGCGGCCCCGTGATCGCCCTGAACGCGCACGGCGACGTGGTGCCGCCGGGCGAGGGTTGGACGCGCGACCCCTACGGCGGGGAAGTGGCCGACGGCTGCCTGTACGGCCGCGCCTCGGCGGTCTCCAAGAGCGACTTCACCACCTACCTGCATGCCGTGCGCGCGCTGGAGGCCGCCGGCGTCCCCCTGAAGGGCGCGATCGAGCTGCATTTCACCTACGACGAGGAATTCGGCGGCCTCAAGGGGCCGGGCTGGCTGCTGGAACGCGGCCTGACCCGCCCCGACTACGCCGTGTGCGCGAGCTTCAGCCATGCGGTGGTGACCGCGCACAACGGCTGCCTGCAGTTCGAGGTGGTGGTCAAGGGGAAGGCCACCCACGGTTCGGCGCCCGAGACCGGCCATGACGCACTGCAGGCGGCCACGCGCATCCTGGCCGAGGTCTATCGCCGGGCAGCGGCCCTGCGCGAGGTCCGCTCGGACATCGAAGGCATCACCAGCCCGACGATGATCGTGGGCCGGATCGACGGCGGCACCCATACCAACGTGGTGCCGGGTCGCGTGACGCTGAAGATGGACCGCCGCCTGATTCCCGAGGAAGACCCGTCCGTGGTCGAGGCGCAGGTGCGCGCATTCGTCCAGGCGGCGGTCGAAGGCCTGCCGGGCATCACGGTGGAGATCAGCCGCCTGCTGCTGGCGCGCGCCCTGCGTCCGCTGCCGGGCCACGAAAAGCTGGCCGCCAGCCTGCGGGCGCATGCGCAGGCGGTGTTCGGCGAGGCCATCGCCGCCGTGGGTACGCCGCTGTATGCCGACGCGCGCCTGTATGCGGAACACGGCATCCCGACCGTCATGTACGGCGCCGGGCCGCGCACGGTACTGGAATCCCGGGCCAAGCAGGCCGACGAGCGCGTGGCTCTCAGCGACCTCAAGGGCGCCACGCAGGTCGTGGCCGGCATGCTGGCCGATTTCCTGGCCGCGTGAGCGCCTGTGCTGTAATAGGGCCTTGCCTGGAGCCGTGACCATGAATGAAGCCGCCGCGCTGGAAAAGCGCATCGTCGAACTGGAACTGAAGGCGGCCTATGCCGACGATCTGCTGGACCGCCTGAACCAGACGGTGTTCCGCCAGCAGCAACAGATCGAGATCCTCGCCCGCGAGCTGGCGGGCCTGCGCGAGTCGCAGGGCCCCGACGGCGGGACGGGCGCGCGCAATCCGCGCGACGAGCGTCCGCCGCATTATTGATGCCGGGGTTGAGGCCGGGGACCGCGCTGGCGGTGGCGCTGGTGGCGTCCGCGACGTGGCGGCCGGGCTGGTATCGTATGGCTTTCGAGCCCGGAAGTCCGGCGCGCAATCCATCAGGAGTCGATCCATGAGTCAGTCGTCCGAATACGTTCCGCCGAAGGTCTGGACCTGGGAAAAGCCCAGCGGCGGACGGTTCGCCAGCATCAACCGGCCGGTATCGGGCCCCACGCACGAGCGCGAGCTGCCCGTCGGCCAGCACCCCCTGCAGCTGTATTCCCAGGGCACGCCCAATGGCATCAAGGTCACCATCATGCTCGAGGAACTGCTGGCCGCCGGCCACGCGGGCGCCGAATACGATGCCTGGCTGATCCGCATCGGCGAGGGCGACCAATTCGGCAGCGGTTTCGTGGACGTCAATCCGAATTCCAAGATCCCCGCCCTGGTGGACCGCAGCGGCGAGACGCCGATCCGCGTGTTCGAGTCCGGCGCCATCCTGCACCACCTGGCGGAAAAGTTCGGCGCCTTCCTGCCGACCGCGCCGGCGGCCCGCGCCGAATGCCTGTCCTGGCTGTTCTGGCAGGTCGGCAGCGCCCCCTACGTGGGCGGCGGCCTGGGGCATTTCTATGCCTACGCCCCGTTCAAGATCGAATATGCCATCGACCGCTTCGCCATGGAGACCAAGCGCCAGCTCGATGTCCTGGACCAGCGCCTGGCGCAGCAGGAATTCGTGGCGGGTGCGGACTACACCATCGCCGACATGGCGATCTGGCCCTGGTACGGCGGCCTGGTCCAGGGCCAGCTGTACAGCGCGGCCGAGTTCCTCTCGGTGCAGGACTACCGGCACGTGCAGCGCTGGGCTGCCCAGGTGGGGGACCGTCCGGCCGTGCGGCGCGGCCGCCGGGTCAACCGCACCGGCGAGGGCTGCCTGCCCGAACGCCACGCGGCCTCGGATTTCGACGGCCTCTGATTTCCCCGGGGCGCAATGCGCCTCCGGCGCGGCCGACGGCGCAGCGGGCTTCAGCCGCGCGCCGGTTCCAGGCGCATGCGGGCGCGGCGGTCCACCGCGATCGAGATCATCAGGATGGCGAACCCGCCCAGCGCGAGGCCCGTGCCGACCCAGCCGGGCGAGGTCCAGCCGTGGCCTCCCGCGATCGCCATGCCGCCCAGCAGCGGCCCCAGGGCATTGGCAAAATTGAAGGCCGAATGGTTCAGCGCGGCGGCCAGTCCCTGCGCGTGCCGCGCCACGTCCATCAGGCGGGTCTGCAGCACGGTCCCCAGCGCGCCGCCGAAGCCGATGAAAAACACGTTCAGGGAAATCGTCCCCGCGTGGCCGGCGGCCAGCGGGAACAAGGCCGTCATGGCCGCGCTCCAGAGCAGCAGGCCGGCGGCGGTCGGCAGCAGCGCACGGTCCGCCAGCCAGGGAACGAGGATGTTGCCCACGGTCAGGCCCACGCCGAAGGTCCCCAGCACCAGCGGCACGGTGGCCGGCGACACGTGGGTGACTTCCAGCAGCACGTCGGCCAGGTAGGTATAGACCGCGAACAGGCCGCCAAAGCCGATGGCGCCGACCGCCAGCGTCAGCCAGACCTGCAGGTGCTTCAGCGCCCCCAGCTCGCGCAAGGGGCTGGCGCCCGGCTCGACCGGCGTGCGCGGCGCGAGCCGCGCCACCAGGATCATGGTCAGCAGGCCCGAGGCGGCCACCAGTCCGAAGCCCCAGCGCCAGGTCAGCGCCTGGCCCAGCCAGTTGGCGAACGGCACGCCGACGATGGTGGCCACCGTCAATCCAAGGAACATGCGGCCCACCGCCTGGTTGCGCCGGCCATGGGGCACCAGCGAGACCGCCACCAGCGACCCGATGCCGAAGTACGCCCCGTGCGGCAGGCCGCTGAGAAAGCGCAGCAGGAGCAGGGACTCGTAGTTGGGCGCGAAGGCGCACAGGCCGTTGAACAGGGCGAACATGCCCATCAGCGCGATCAGCAGGGTGCGCCGCGGCACGCGCGCCGCCAGCACGGTCAGCAGCGGCGCGCCCACGACCACGCCCAGCGCGTAGGCGCTGATCACGTGGCCGGCCGTGGGGGCGTCGATGCCCAGGTCCCGCGCGAAATAGGGCAGCAGGCTCATGGTGGCGAATTCGGTGGTGCCGATGGCGAACGCGCCGATGGCCAGCGCCAGGATGACCAGCCCCGGCGAGGCGGGCTGGCGCGGGACGGCGGCCACGCCCTTGCGCGGCGGGCGGGAAACGTGGGTCATGGATGATCCGGGCAGTCCTTCAAAGCGGCAGTGTACTGCATCAGGGAAAACCCGTATTTTCGGCCGATACATCCCCCGGACGATGCCGGCGGACCGGCCGGCGCGACGCCCGGTCCGCCGGCGCGTTGCCATCCGCCGGGCCATGGATTAGGCTTTTGGCTTTCCCTCGACACCGGCCTGACCTCATGCAATTCACCACCATCGGCGCCGCCATCGTCGACATCGTCGTCTCGCCTGTGCGGCCGATGCACGGCGCCAAGCAGGACGTCGGGCACATCGGCCTGTACGCCGGGGGCGGGGCGGTGAACGCGGCCCTCAACGTCGCCGCGCGGGGCGCCGCAGTGACCGTGCATGCCTGCGTGGGGCGCGACCTGGAAGGCGGCCTGATCCGCGACCTGCTGCAGCGGCACGGGATCCGGGCCGAGATCCCCGACCATGTCCTGCCCACCGGCAAGGCGGTCGTCATGGTGGACGACGCGGGCGCGGCGCGCGCCTATGCGCAGCGCGGCGCCAGCGCCTGGGTGGGAGAGCGCGGTTTTGCCGGCCTGCGGCGGGCCGACGTGGTCTATGTGACCGGCCTGTCGCTGGAATCCCAGGAATGGCTGCGCCAGGCTCTGGCCGGCTTGGACGGACAGCCGTTTCGCCTGGTGGTCACGCCCGGGGCGCGGCAATTGTCCGACCCGGACAGCCTGCTTCCGTTGCGGGACCGGGCGGACCTGCTGTGCGTCAATGCCCGCGAGGCCGCCGCGCTGTGCGGGGACGAGCCCCTGGAGACCGACGCGCCGCCGCCGCAGGTCGCACAGGCCCTGGCGCGCCGCCTCGCCCGTCGTCCCGGCCAGGCGGTGCTGGTCACCCTGGGGGCGGGCGGGGCGCTGTTTTATGACGGGCGCGAGGGCCATTTCCATGCGGCCCGCGTCATTCCGGCCGTGTCCACCATCGGCGCGGGCGATGCCTTCGCGTCGGCCTTCGTGCATGCCTGGGCGGACGGTGCGCCGCCCCAGCACGCGCTGGCGCAGGCCACCGACAGCGCGGCGCGCATCATCCAGATCATCCCCGCGAACGAGGCGGGACCGTTGCGGGCATGAGCACGAGCCACGGCCCTGAACGGGATGGCGATTTGCGGGCATAATTCAGCCAGTCTATATAACTTGTGGTTGTATTTGTATCGCCGGCCGCTGGATCGAATCTGGGACAATAGCCACCTGTCGCATTCCTTTTCCGTGAGTCTCATGATGAAGATCCTGTCTGCCTTTCTGGGCGGCGCCGCGCTGACGGTGGCCGCCGCTTCCAGCGCCTGGGCCGGCCAGCCGCTGCTGACCCCGGCGGAACTCAGCCCGCTGCTGACGCAGGCGACGGTCCGCGTCATCGACATCCGGCCCGCGGATGCCTATGCGTCGGGCCACATCCCGGGCGCGGTGTCCGCGCCCTATGCCCAGTGGCGCGGCCCGGCCGACAATCCCGGCCAGCTGCCGCCGCTCGACCGGCTGACGCAGCAGGTGCGCGCGCTGGGCGTGGACACCGGCACGCACGCCGTGGTGGTGTCCTCGGGGGCGGACAGCACCGATTTCGGCGCCTCGGCGCGGGTGTACTGGACCTTGAAATACCTGGGCCTGAAAGACCTGTCCATCCTCAATGGCGGCGTCAAGGCCTGGGCGGATGCCGGCCTGGCGCAGGACAAGGCCGTCCCGGCCGTCACCGCCAGCAGCTTCCAGGCGCATCCGGATGACTCGATCCTGGCCACCACCGACCAGGTGGCGGCGCAGGTCGGCCAGCCGGGCACGCGCCTCGTCGATGCGCGGCCGCTGGACTTCTACCTGGGCAAGACCAAGGCGCCCACCGCCCAGGTCCCGGGCACGATCCAGGGCGCCGTCAACGTCGAGAACGGCCGCTGGTTCAAGCCCGGCACCTCGATCTTCGTGCCGCCGGAACAGGCCCGCAAGATCGCCGCCGAACTGCTGCCCGGCGAACAGGCCGCCGAGACGATTTCTTTCTGCAACACCGGCCACTGGGCGGCGACCGACTGGTTCGCGCTGTCCGAGGTGGTCGGCGTCAAGAACGTGCGCCTCTATCCCGAGTCCCTGGCCGAATGGTCCCAGGACCCGTCCCGGCCCATGCAGAACGTCCCCAGCCGGGGCACCCAGATCCTGGACAAGGTCAAGGGCCTGTTCGGCTGAGCATATCGGGATCCCATGAAACGTCTTCCTCTGGCGGCGGCCATCGCCGCCTTTCTCGTTTTCCTGGCCTGGTCCGTGGCGCTGCGCCAGGCGGTGCTCTTCCTGATCGGGATCGGCCTGGGGGCCGTGCTGGCGGGCGCGCGGTTCGGTTTCACCACCGGCTGGCGGCGCCTGATCGAGCAGCGCGACCCCTCCGGCGTGCTGGCGCAGCTCTTGCTGCTGGCGGTCGCGGCGGCGATTTCCATGCCGCTGCTGGCGGCCTATCCGACCGACCTGGGCGCCGCCCTGGGGCCGCCCAGCATCAGCCTGATCGTGGGCGCCTTCGTGTTCGGCGCCTGCATGCAGGTGGCCGACGGCTGCGGCTCGGGCACCCTGTACAAGGCCGGCCTGGGCATCCCCATGAACATGGCGATCCTGCCGCTGTTCGCCCTGGGCAGCTTCCTGGGTTCGGCGACGCTGAGCCAGTGGCTGTCGCTGGGCGCCTTGCCGCCCTATGGGCTGGTGAGCCATTTCGGTGCGCCCGTCGCCCTGCTCATCACGCTGGCCGGGCTGGCGGCGGTCGGCCTGGGCGTGACCCGGTGGACCGGCCGCGCGGCCCGCTGGTGGGACCGCAAGCTGCTGGTGGGCGCCGTCCTGCTGGCCCTGCTGGCGGTGCTGAACCTGGTGGTCGCCGGCCAGCCCTGGGGCATCGTCTACGGCTTTGGCCTGTGGGCCGCCAAGATCGCCACCGCGGCGCATCTGTTCGACCCTGCCGCCAATGCCTTCTGGAGCGAACCCGTCAATACCGCGACGCTGGCCCAGTCCGTGTTCCTGGACGTGACCTCGATCACCAACATCGGCATTCTCGCGGGCGCCCTGTGGATCGCGGCCGGCAAGCCCCGCGCGGGGAGCCGCCCCATGACCGGCGCCCAGTGGGCGATCGGGCTGGGGGCCGGACTGCTGCTGGGCTACAGCTCGCGCCTGGCATTCGGCTGCAACATCGGCGCCATGGTCAGCGGCATCTCGACCGGCAGCCTGCACGGCTGGATCTGGGTCCCGATGGCCTTCCTGGGCTCACTGATCGGCGTGCGCGTGCGGCGCCGCTTCGCGTTCTGAAGGGGGCGGCATGAACAAACGATGGCTCGCGCTGGTGTTCTGGGTCCTGATGGTCGCGTTCTTCGCCTGGGACTGGGTCCACAGCGCCCCCGTCAATGTCCGCGCCGAACCGCCCCTGGTCGCGGTCGGCTCGGGCGTGCCGCCCAGCGGCGGACACTGCGCCTCGACCTTCTGACGCCGCGCCGTAGGGCGCGGAAAACAAAAACGCCAGCGAGAAATCGCTGGCGTGATTGCGTGGTGCTGCTGGTGCCGGCTAGAGGAGTCGAACCCCCGACCTTCTCATTACGAATGAGCTTTAGTTATGGTTTTTTGGTATTTATTGGAATTGATGAAATGCTATGAAATCTATGTTTAATGCGGGTTTCCGTAGGAATTATAAAAATGAGTAGTTGATCTGCATTGATCGAAATGCTAGTCTATAGTCTACACAGGGTCTACATGAAAGGCGTGTAGGTTTTGGGAGATAGGCGATGGGCAAACAGCAAGGGCGGGTGAACCTGCGGCAGGGAACCGTAGATAAGGCGGTGTGTCCACCAGGCAAAACACAGGAATTCATCCGTGACAGTGAGCAGCGCGGGTTTGCGTTGCGAGTGACAGCCAACGGGGCGAAAGGCTTCATCTATGAAGGCAAGCTGGCTGGCAAGAATATCCGGGTGACGATTGGCGACCCATCCAACATGACCCTAAGGGAGGCGCGCCAGCGTGCCGCAGAGGTGCGCCAGACCATACTGCTTGGACGTGATCCGCGTATCGTGAAAGCAGAGCGTGTTGCCAGCGATATGGCCAAGCGCACCAAAGCCCAGGCAGACAAGCAGGTCGCAATTGAGCTCTGGCCGCTGTACATCGAGCATTGCAGTACCCGTCAGAAAAAACCTTGGAGCGCCCGCAGTAAGTCGGAACATGAGCGCCTGGCCGATCCTGGCGGCAAGCCCAAGACTAGGGGGCGGAAAAAGGGCGAGGGCGACACGACGCAGCCCGGGGCGCTGTACGCACTGCTGCAGCTACCGCTGGCCAGGATCGACGCTGACGCCATCGAATCTTGGTTGAAGGAGAACAGCTACCGGCCGGCTGTGGCTGAGTTTGGCTATGTCCGGCTGCGTGCCTTTATGCGTTGGTGCGCCCGGCAGAAAGCCTACCGAGGTCAGGTAAATGTGGATGCCTTCGAGGATGATAGTGTTCGGGAGCAGGTGCCAGAGATTCAAGCGCGGACAGATCGGCTGCGTCGTGGCGATCTGAAGGCGTGGTTTCAGGCCGTGCGGGCACTAGGCAACCCAGTACATGCTGCCTACTTGCAAATCACGCTGCTGACCGGGGCCCGCCGCGGCGAACTAGCCCCCTTGCGCTGGGATCGCGTGGATTTTCGGCACAGCGCCTTGCATCTTGACGGCAAAACAGGGCAACGAACCATCCCGATCCCGCCCTATATTCGTTCTCTGCTGCTGGATCTGCAAAAACGCAATCAGGCAGGCCCCAATGTCGTTAGCCTGGATGGGGAGAAACCAGACTGGAAGCCATCACCCTTCGTGTTCCCTAGCGATACATCCAAAAGTGGATACATCGAGGAGCCACGATACAGCCATGGCAAGGCTCTGCAGGCCGCTGGTGTGGCGCATGTGTCAATCCATGGCCTGCGGCGTACCTTCGGCAGCATGAGTGATTCCGTGGGCGTGGACTTGCCCCATGGCGTTGTGTTGCAGATCCAAGGCCACAAGCCCCAAGGAGTGGCCGAACAACATTACCGCGTACGCGAACTGGAAGAACTGGCCCCCTGGCACGCACAGTATGAACGCTGGCTACTGGCACAGGCGGGCATTAAGCAGCCCGAGGCCGAACCAGGGACGACACCAATGAAAGCAGTAACCGCCGCCTGACGGGTTCAGGCAAGCGGGGCGCGACGGCAGTGGAGTGTCGTCGACCCCTGACCACAACGCAAAATCTGCAAGGAGATTTGCAATCATGGCTATTGGTAATTCTAAGACACGACGCGTTCTAAGGCTTTCTCGACATGAGTACCGCCTACTGGCGGAAGAGACCAAGGCGGCAGGATTGGGCCTGAATCTTTCAACATTCAAGATTATGGGTTGCTGGGGGGCATACTCGCCCTGGGCACTGTTAGTGTGCAAGGACGCCAGCACGCCCAACCCAAGATATCACGAAAATTCCCTAATCACATTAGCAGCATCGATTGATGCAGAACAGTTTCGCGCTGCGGGGGCAAATAGGCCGGAACTGGATTGGTCCGTTCTTGATGATCACGAGATTTATCCATTTATCGTTCAACATGAGATCGGGCATCGACAGCGTAATTTCGATTTTTTTAGATGTCAGCTCGACATCAAGAACCTAGAGGTCAAAGAGAAATGCAGGCGTATGATTCGGTTCGCCAATGAGGTGCTGGCAGACCGCTACGCTTGGACGCGGATCCGACCCGGGGAGCCGGTTCCGCTAGGAAGCTATGGGAAGATGATGCAGGAACAGGTCGCCGAAGCCCTCGCTTACCTAGAGCAGCACTGCCCCATGATGACCCCATGCAAAGATGAATGGAAGCTTACGCCTGGGCAGTATTGCGATGTTCCTGATTACATGTTGGCGACTCCAGAACGTGCTGCGTTTATTGGACCCGCGGTGCATCCGCAGACATTGGAGAAGAAAGTGAAATACTACCGAGACCTCCGAGACAGAGACGGGTACCGCATGTATCTACATGAACGCCGCTCCTCATTTTGGTAGAGGCTGATGTTTGTGTGTCAGCACCAAGCCGGATAGCCCACCGGCCTGGTGCTGGCGCAATAGGTGCGTCCAAAACTGGATGTTATGGGATGACATGCGATGACAAAGCAGAAAACGGGTAAGTCACGACACCAGTCCGCACTGCTCGAGTGGCAGTTTGGGGATGTCGCGGCCACTGAGAGATTGGTGGATCGAGCAGCGCATGGAATCCTGCTATATGCCAAGGAAGCCCTCAGCGATGATCCTTATCTGCGTCAGGCAGGCTTAAAGAACATCAGAAAAATTGCCGAATTCGCTGTTGCGGGGGAGTTTGCTTTGCGGGATCAGGCAAGCAAAGCGAAGAAGAAGCGAGGAACGATTGAGGACGGGAACGGAGAGAGGTTCAGTATGGTCGCCGTGGTTCGCGACCTGGTACGAAAAAACCCCGATTCCAAGCCGGCCGAACTATGGCCGCATTTTCTCTCTGTGCTGGAATCGCGTGGGTTGAATCCGACCGAAACCGCCGCGGTTAACCTGCGACAGGATAGCATCCCATCAGTGGATTTTGATGTCGCAGTATCGGATCGGTATCCAGGTGGGCGAAGGTCCGTGACCTTGCGATCTTTTGGTTCAACTATCAGCCAAGTCAAGAAAAAATCATAAGTTAGCCGGGCTGCTTTAAGTCTGATCAGATGATCTCTATCAAGCCGAATCAATGCCGGTCTATTGATCATCCGCGACGTTGGCAGTCATCATCGGCCCGACTGACAATGAACCGTGGAGCCAATGGCACCGGCCTTTTTCAAGGTTTGATGTCATGGATCAGATCCGCAAATATCGCACGACGAAACAGGTTGCAGCCGACAACTGTGTGAAGCCGCAAAGTGTTATCGCAGCACTTTGCCGAAACGGCCACTACCTGGGGTTGCGCCCCAAAAAACTGCCGAATCGGCTGCTGGCGTGGCCGCTGGCCGGGGAGGGCGAAAAATGAAAAACGCCCGCACCATCGAATCCCGGCCTGCTGACATCCCGGCTGCTGATCACTCCGATGAGCTGAACGAAGCACGTTTCACTATCAACGAGTTGGCAGAGGAAAACGACGAGTTGCGCGACCGGCTGGCAATCGCCGTCATGGATGCCAGCGATGAAGAAAAGCTGGCCGCGCAAACCACGATCCGCGACCTTCGCGCCCAGGTCAAAACGCTTGAGGCCGAACTTGATGCCGTCGAGTCTATGCGCGATCAGTACATGAGGGAATCTGCGGAGAAAACTAGGCAGATCATCTACTGGCGGCGGAAGGTGGAAAGGAGCGCGGCATGAGCAAAAAAAATGCCCCCACCAGCAAAGCCGACGAGAGCCATAAAGTCCAAGTCTATTCTACCAAAAAGGCTCATGTCGCAGCCGTCTTGCGTGTGCGATCCATGAACCGCTTTGAGGCTGAGCAGATCTGCTTCGATCACTGCTTGAATAGCACCATCGCCGAATTGCGCCGCGAAGGGGCGGTCTTTCATCAGGTCTGGGAAACTGTCCCCACTCGCTCCGGCCGTCCCACTCGTGTCTTGCGCTACCGTCTGATTCGGACTGCCGGAGATGTCTAAATGGCAGGGAGGAAACGCGTAGACGAAAGCCGCATCCCCGGAGGGTTTGTCGCTCTTCCGTGGGATGTGCTGGACAGCCCTGGGTACGCTCAGTTGAGCCACACAGCCAAAGCCCTCTTGTTGGAGGTGGCCCGGCAGTATGTGCGGGACAACAACGGCCGTTTGCTGTTGTCCATGGCTCGCCTGAAGCCCCGGGGCTGGACATCGAATGATGTGATCACACGCGCTAAACGCGAATTGTTGGCTGCGGGATTCCTTCATGAAACCGTCAAAGGCATGCGCCCCAATAAAGCGGGCTGGTATGCCTTGACCTGGTTCACCTTGGATCGGCATTCCGATTATGACCCGGGGGCGGCCGCCACATTCCAGCGCGGCGCATACAGGAAAAATACACCCCTTACACCGTCTGGCGGTGCAGGCAAGGCGGCTATTGCACCGTCTGGCGGTGTAGGAGGGGTGTCTGTTGCACCGTCTGGCGGTGCTATAGATGCCGTTTTTCCCGCACTCTCTACACCGTCTCACGGTGACCATCTAGATATGCCATCTCCCGCCCCGAAAAGGAGGGGGGTTAAAGGGGTAGGAAAGTTGGCTGTGGGTGTCGGCGGCCCGAAAAAGCGCCATCAGAGCGGGGAGGGTATCTGATGGCTACTTTGCCCGTTACTGCTGCCGCTGATGCGCTTGGCGTACCGCCTGGGACCTTGCGCCGCTGGATCCGCCAGGGGTGCCCGACCGTGAGTCGAGGGCAAAAGGGCCGAGGCCATGCCTGCCTGGTCGACGTGGATGCTGTTCTGGCATGGCGACGAGCAAGCCGGTCAGATGCGCTCATTCTGGAATTGGCCGGCGAATTGCCGAATGTGTTGGCGGCGGCGTCCTTGCAGGCCTTCGCCCAGATTGAGGGCAGCGACAAGCCACGAATGGCCGGTGTTCTTGCTGGCGTCTGGTACGTGGCGGCCTGCACAGTGCTGGACCACCTGAGAGCTAAATGTCCAGAAGTCCCGGAAATCTCAAGCATCCCGCCCGAGGTGGAACGGCTGCGGAAAATCGCACGATAACGCGTCATTTTGCGCGGATCTGTCATTCTGAAATCACAGATTTTTTGAGGATCAAAAATGACTTTCACTCTGGAACAAGCCGCCATTCAACGCGCCCGGGTCGCCCTGGATGTGGCTGCCACTGGCACCAGTCCTGATGCCAAAATCAAGGCCTTCGTCCAAATGGCGTTTGCGATCATCGGCGCAGAAAATGTTGATGACGCAAGCCATCGCCTCAAGTCGATGGCCGACCAAAACACCTTGATTGAACGGGCGGTCTCGCACGGTACGGGCGACACTATGTGGGCGAGTGGCGCAGCCTCCGAACTGGCAGCGTCGTATCTGGCCAGTATCGCAGAATACAGCCTGCTGGATGCGATCAAACCGTATGCCCGCGTCCTGCCGACTGCTAGCCAAGGTAAGGCGCTGATTGCCACGGGCGGAGTTGGCGATGTTGTGTCCGAAGGGTCCCCGATTCCAGCCCGCAACATGTCCCTGAGCCTGGGAGATGTTGAGCCGGTGCATAGCGCGGCAATGGTTGTGTTGAGTGATGAGCTGCTTCGTATCGGCGGTGCGGAAGTCCTGGCGATGTTTGAACAGGAACTGGCTTTTGCCGTTGGCCGTGTCAGCAATCGAGCGGTACTCAGCCATCTGGTTGATTCGTCCACCAAGACGGTGGCGGGCGTCGGCGATCCGCTGGCCGATTTGCGCACTGGTCTACGGGCGGCTGGCCCCGCCAATGGCTATGTGGTGGGCATGCCTTCGCAATTCGTTGCGGATCTGGCAACGCGTTCGGAAGCTGGCCCCGGCTTCGGGATCCGTGGGGGCGTGTTCCGGCGCGGCCTCAGCATCGTGGCATTGGATGATGTAGACGATGTGACCGTTATCCCCGCATCGCGTTTGGCCGTGTACGACTTTGGCGTGCGGATGCGTGCGGCCGGTGATGCGACCATCGAAATGGCAGCAGTGCCGGTCGGCAACAGTATCACGCCGGTCGAGACCGAATTGGTGAGCCTGTGGCAATGCGGGCTGCGCGCTATGGCGGTCGATCGTCGTTGGCACCTAGCTGGTGACAACACGGGCGCGGTGATCGTACAGGGGGTGGAGGCATGAGCATCGACGCGGGAACCCGGGCTAGTGTCGAAATCAGCAAACGTGAACTGGAGGCAGCTGGCATCAATCCGTTCGACAACGTCAGCCAGATGCAGATGTTTGAGCAAAGCAAAGCCCTGGGGTTGGAGATTGGCGCATTACGTCGAGAAATTGACGAAATGCGAAAGCAGATCTCGGGGCTGCGGGATGCTGTCGATCATGCCGACAAGAGCCTGCATTTTGCCGGTGATTGGCAGAGTGAGAGCTACTACGAGATCGGCGCTGTAGTGCGGCATGGAAATGCTGTTTATACGGCTTTGTGCCACATTTCTCCTCGGGCAATGGAGCCTGGGGGCGGGCATTGTGGCTGGACCTGTCTTGCTAAAGGAGCCTGACATGACATTTTTTGGTGATCGGAATAACTTGGAAATTGACCGTGACGCTGTCGCTTCCGTGTTGGTTGAGCAGTGCGCCCAGCACATCAAGAGCGACCGGAACAGGCTGGGCCTGACCAACGTGGATGTTGAGCGTCTGATTGATCAGTACCGCCATTCGGATGCCTTGCAACGGGCTGTCGACGCTGAGGTTGAAAAGTTGACGGCGCATCTGACAGGCCGGATTCATTGATAGGGGGGCCTGGCCTTTTCCAGGCCGATCCGGATTTCTAGACCGACCACCCCTCCTTCTTTTCGTAAACATCCAGAAAAAAGCAGATTTAAGGAAGAAAGATGACAGCGCAAATGCCCCCATTGATCACGCTGCCGAACCCGCTCACCACGGCGGGCCGTGCGTTTTGTGAGGCTCCGTTCCTGCCCGGCGAAACACTGGGTGCTTACGTCGAGCGAAATAGCGTCGCGCTGCCGCGCTCTGAATTTCTAGTGCAGCACAACGGCCATTACGTGCCCATGCACCTGTGGCAGCGGTTGATCCCGCGCACAGGCGACCAGATCGTGATCCATGCGATTGCTCAGGGCGGCGGCGATGGCGGCAAGACTATTGCTGCTGTGGCGATGATTGCGCTGACATTGACGGCCCCATATATAGCTGGTTATGCGCTCACTGGAACGTGGGCGACAGCAACAGGATTTGCGGCGTCCGCCCTTACCACTGGCATCATAGTTGGCGGCGGTCTCTTGATTACCCCCATGTTCCCGGAGATTAAATAATGACCATCGCAAATATCGTTGTTGAGCGAGATCGGGCCTTGATTGGAGTGGATACTCTCGCAGCGTACATGCCCCAGGGGCATGGTATCGTTCCTGAAAGCGAGCGTCGAGACCGGCAGACGACGAAGGTTTGGTTGTATCCCCACGCCAACATGGCTATGACCGGGCGTGGTGATGTGTCGCTGATGGCCTATGTTCGGCTTTTCCTGGATCATGCTGCTGTACGCGACTTTGATCATGCGGTGGAGTTGATGTCGAGCGCCTTGCCCACCGCCTTTCAGATGGCTATGACGCAGCGTAAACAAGGCACAGGACTTGATGTCTTCCCCGGCGTTGACCTTGTGTTGGTTGGTTGGAGTCGGGTCATGTGCTTCAAGGGGCGGCGGTGGCTTAGACGGCCAGAAGATACGGACTTCCAAGCGTCGAATATCGATACCTGGTTAGCGTTACCTGAGGTTGATCGTGTCGAGCGCGTTTTGGTCCCCACGACGGACAGAGGGATGGAGGATCTGGCCCGTAAACAGATGGCATGGGCGAACGAGAACTATCCGGGCACGTGTGGCGGTCGACTCATGGTGTACGAACTTACCCCTGAGGCTATCAGTGTGCGCACGGTGGCTGATTTGGCATAGCGCCAATTGGAGCCATCATGCTGACCATTGATGATCTGAAACTGCGCTGCTTTGTCCAACGGCGTGACGCTGCAGCCTGGATGATTATGATTGCGCACTGGCGGGGAAGGTTGTGAGGCGCGAGGGGAAGTGAGGCAGGCGAAAGTCACCCTCGTCCATCTCGCTTGTCAATAGCGTCTCGCGCTCCCGTCGGGATCTGGTTGTACAGGGCCTCGATGGTTTTAGGATTGGTAATTTGATTATCGACAATAAAATTGATAAGCCCAAACATCGCATGAACCATTTCTGGGGTGTCCTGGAGATCGATCTGGCCAGGATGCACGGCGTTGTTGCCGACGACACGCAGATAGTCGAGTGATTGCTGGGCTTTGACTGGCAATCCTTTTGCGACTAGATCCTTGATGTTGTCGTTGATGCTTTTCCCATCGTTTCCCGCTAGGTGGGCACATAGCTTTTCAAGGCAGAGTCTGAGGAGTGCCGCCGCTCCGCGAGGCGATTTATCGATAATATCCCGCGCTTCCTTGTATTCTGACGCGCATATTTCCGGAAGATCTGGGTGGGGCTGAGCAGCAGTGGTGGTTGGCGGAAAAATCATGTGGCCAACGGTCATCAATCCATCGTCAGTTTCATGCTCATCGGTTGCCCATAACGATTTTTCCCGGCATCGATCGCAACGGCACATCTCGTACGGCATCCTTCCCCAATCTTGGGCGAAAACATGCGTCCATCGCATGTTAGCGTAAGCGTTGCAGAATGGGCAGGTGAACCCGTCTGCGTTGAATTGTGGTGGCACATGATTTAAGTGTAATGACCTAGCGGGACCTGCTCAGCTCAGGCGGCTAATGCAAATGCTTCAGCCGGGGTTTTCATCTTCAGCGCCTGGTGTGGGCGTCGATTGTTGTAAAAGCTGATCCAGTCGCCAATGAC